>JAESGW010000254.1_pt1 | contig 84395 bp, 86 predicted proteins | sample 9269791 | NCBI WGS metagenome assembly JAESGW01 (sample SAMN16773120, study PRJNA677053) | algae metagenome | isolation source: Aphanocapsa lilacina HA4352-LM1 and co-occurring heterotrophs from near cave... | place: USA: Maniniholo cave, near Haena, Kauai, HI | collected 2009-07-28 | reverse complement strand
GACCCCACTGTCTGCGACCCGCAGCGAAGCTGCGGGCAACCTGCGGTGCTCGCGTTTCGCGGGGTCTCGCAGAACTCGCTTCGCTCAAACAGCTGCGAGCCCTGATCCGCGAAACGCTGCGCTCCTCGGCGCAGCCAGAGGGGAGTGACTCGGGCCGTCGCTGCGCTCGGCCGCGGATACCCAACAGGCCTTCGCTTCGCTCGGCCCAGATGGAAGAAGACCCAAGGGCCACGCGCCCGCACATCCCACACAAGGACGCGCCATGGCGCGTTGACCCTAGTCCCCTCTGGCTGTGCCGAGGAGCGCAGGAGAAAGCGGGATCAGGGCCGCAGCTGTCTGAGCGGAGCGCAGCGCAGCGAGTTCTGCGGACCCCCGCTTTCTCCGAGCACCGCAGGTTGCCCGCAGCGAAGCGGAGGGACACAGACAGCGGGGTCGCCTTCTTTTGCTTACTTTTCTTGGCGAGACAAGAAAAGTAAGTCGCCCGCCGGGGCGAGACCCGGCCAACAGCCCAAACAAGAAGAGCAACCTCACCCCACCCGCAGCACGTCCTCAACAGCCAAAGCAACCCCGGCCAACCGCGAGTCATCCCCTCGAACAGAGGACAGCATCAACCCAACAGGCAGTTCCCCAGCTGAATGACAAGGCAAGCTGAACGAACACCCATCCATCAAATTGATCGCAAACGTATTCCGCAACAACAGTCCGTTCGCCTGGAAGAACGCCGAATCCTCAGCCAACGAATCGATGGCGGGCGCCACGATAGGCACGGTGGGACACAACAGCGCATCGAAGCCTTCAAGCCGTCCTTCGACCCGAGAAATCCATTCCCGCCGCCGATCCAGCAGCGCGATGTAATCGGCCGCCCGCACCTCGGTCCCCAAGGCAATCCGCGCCGCAACCCGAGAGTCGAAAGCCTCGCGCTTCGAAGCAAACCGTTCCCGATGCACAGCCGAAGCCTCGATAGGCGACAACCCCCCCGGCGCATTGACCGTCCCGATCTCCGCCAGTTCGCTCAAGGGAATTTCGACGATCTGCGCCCCCGCCTTCGACAGCGCCTGAACAGCCCGCTCGAAAGCCCGCGCCACACCAGGCTCGATCGCATCGAACATCAGCGTCTTCGGCACCGCAAGCCGCAACCCCTGCGCCGGCCGGCGCCGCACCGCGAGCGGCGCGTCGGCGATCGCGGCGTCGGCGACCAGGCAGTCCTCCACGCTGCGCGCCATCGCGCACACCGTGTCGAGCGAACGCGCGAGTTCGAAGGCGCCGGTGCGCGGCACGCGCGACTGCGTGCTCTTGAAGCCGACGATGCCGCACAGCGCGGCCGGAATGCGGATCGAGCCGCCGGTGTCCGAGCCCAGGCCCGCGACCGCGAGGCCCAGCGCCACCGACACCGCGGCGCCCGACGAGGAGCCGCCGGGAATGCGTGCGACCTCGGCGTCGGCCGGGTTGCGCGGCGTGCCGTAGTGCGGGTTGATGCCCACGCCCGAGAACGCGAACTCGGTCATGTTGGTACGGCCCACGATGGCCGCGCCCTGCGCGCGCAGCCGCGTCACCACGGTCGCGTCGCGCGCGGCCGGAGGCTCGCCCTGGCAGGCGATGGAGCCGGCAAGGGTGGTCTCGCCGGCCACGTCGTAGAGGTCCTTGATCGAGACCGGCAGGCCGGCGAGCGGCGCGGTCTGCACGCCGGCCTTGTGGGCGGCATCGGCATGGCGCGCGGCGGCCAGGGCGGCGTCGGCGTAGAGACGGGTAAAGACATGCGCGGCCGCGGGCTGCGCGGCGCCGTCGAGCACCTGCTCGATCAGCGCCTCGTGCGTGAGTTCGCCGCGGGCGATGCGCGCGCGCAGCGCGCCGATGGTGGAGTCATTCTGTGTCATGAAAGAGTTGGCGTTCAGGCGATCACGGGCAGGACGCGCACCGCATAGCGGTGGACGATGCGCCGCTGCAGGCGCGCGTCATGCAACTCGATTTCCATCTGCGCGGCGGGGCGGATGGCCTCGCCGCGCGCGTTGGGCAGCGCCGCCAGTGTGCCGCAGGTCATGAAAAGTCCCTCGGGCTCCTTGCCAAGACCCGGCAGGCCGTCGCGCAGCGAAGCCAGCGGGCGGATCGCGGCCAGGGTGCCGCGCTGGTAGTCGACCCAGCGGCCGTCCTCGAAGATGCGCGAGCGCAACTCGATGGCGTCCTGGTGCGCCTCCACGTCGCGCCAGCGCCAGGCCGAGGCGGCCAGCGGCTTGGCGCACATCTGCTTGGAGACGGCGACCGAATAGCTCTCGACCTGGCGGTCGGTGTGGTCCGAGGCCACGCCGAGCCACCACTCGCCCCGCGAGAAGAACAGCAGCGGTTCGGCCTCGCCCGAGCTCTGGTCGCCCAGGGCCTCGATCTCGGCGGACTGCGTGAGCAGCAGCGAGGCCATGCGGTAGTACAGCGGCACGCTCGAAGGGCGCGGCACGCCGAGCGCGGCCAGCTCCTCGATGTGGTGCTCGATGGCGGCGCTGTCGCGGCCGGTCCAGCCGGCCACCACCAGCGCGCTGGGCGCGACGGCGTGCAGCGCGCTGCTGCGGGTGCCGTCCTCGGCGATGCTTTCGCACGCGATGTGCAGGGTGTTGCGCGTCATCGCTTCAGGCCTCCAGCGGTTCGTGCGCGGTCTCGCGCGCCACCAGCAGCGCGACCAGCGTGAGGCACAGTGCGCCGGTCACGTAGAGCGAGACCGCGAGCGTGCTGCCGTAGGACTTGAACAGGCTGGCGATGATCAGCGGCGCGAAGCCGCCGCCGAGGATGCCGGCCAGCGTGTAGGCCAGCGAGGAGCCCGCATAGCGCACGCGGTTCGGGAACTGCTCGGTGACGAAGGCGGCCTGCGGGCCGTACATCATGGCGTGGATCACGAGGCCGACCACCACGGCGGCGCAGATCGCGAGCGGCTTGGCGCTGTCCATCAGCACGAAGAACACGAAGGCCCAGACGATGCCGCAGAGCGCGCCGATGATGTAGACCGGACGGCGGCCGATGCGGTCCGACAGGCTGCCGAACCAGGGCACCGAGATCGCGTTGCAGGCCGCGCCGATCATGGTCGCGGTCAGCGCCAGCGGGCGCGACAGGTGCAGCACGGTGGTCACGTAGGTGAGGGTGAACACCACCACCAGCGCATAGAGCACGTCGGAGCCGATGCGCGAGCCGCCGGCCACCAGCAGGCGGCGCCAGTGCTGGCCCAGCACTTCCTTGATCGGGGTCTTGGCGGTCTCCTGCTTCTGCTCCATCTCGCGGAACACCGGCGTTTCCTCGACGCCGCGGCGCAGCCACAGGCCGAACAGCACCAGCGCCACGCTCGAGACGAAGGGGATGCGCCAGCCCCAGGACTGGAAGTCCTCGGGGCTGAGCCAGGCCGAGACGGCGGCGATGAAGCCGGTGCCGATCAGCGTGCCGGCCGAGGGGCCGACCTGCGTGAACGAGGCGTTGCGGCCGCGCTCGTTCGGCTTGCCGTGTTCCATCGACAGCAGCACCGCGCCGGCCCATTCGCCGCCGAGCGCCACGCCCTGCACGAAGCGCAGCGCGACCAGCGCCACCGGTGCCCAGATGCCCCAGCTCGCGTAGGTCGGCAGCAGGCCCATGAGGCCGGTCGACACGCCCATGATCACCAGCGTGGCGACCAGCACGAAGCGCCGGCCGAGTCGGTCGCCGAGGTGGCCGAAGACGACGCCGCCGAGCGGGCGCGAGATGTAGCCGACCGCGTAGGTCGAGAAGGCGAGGATGGTGCCGGTCAGCGGATCGAAGGAGGGGAAGAAGATCGCGTTGAAGACCAGCGCCGCCATGATGTTGTAGACGGTGAAGTCGTACCACTCGAGCGTGGTGCCGATGGAGCTGGCCATCGCGAGGCGGCCCATCTTGGCGGGCTTGGCGCCGTGCGCGGCGGACGCGGCCGGGAGAGCGTGTTCGGTCATGAGGATCCTGGAACGAGGAGGAAGGTGAAGGAGGCGGTCGGTCAGGCCAGCTCGCCGGCGTGCAGCTTCCAGCCGAGCGCGAGCAGCCAGCCGCTCGCGGGATCGGCATCGAGCGCGGCGGCGGCCGTGGCGCGCGCGGCGCGGGCCGCGTCGGCGCCGCTGGTCTCGATCACCAGCATCGGCTGCAGCACGCGGCCTTCGCTGCGCTCGCGCGGCAGCGGCGTGCTCAGGGCGACGTCGGGTTGCAGCAGGAAGGACTGGACGAAGCCCGGCTGCCCGGCGAGGCGGCGGCCGGCCTCGGCGGCGCGTTCGGCGAGCGCCGCTGCATCGGTGGCCACCTCGAGCGGCAGCACCGCGATGTGGCTGCCGCTGCCGCTGCCGAAGCCGGTGACGGCGCGCACCGCGCAGACGCGGCGGATCGGATCGCGCATGCGGTCGAGGTTGGCGATCGACCACGGCGTCTGGCGCTCGAAGGCGGCGCGGTAGCCGGCCGAGCGGAACACCTCGAGCGAGGCGGTGCGGTACAGGCCGAGGTAGCGGCGGCCGCCTTCGAGCGAGAAGTAGCGCGCGCCGGAAAGGAAGCCGGGAATGCGCACGCGTTCCTCGACGTGCTCGCGGTCGTACCAGCGGTTGAAGTCGGCCTCGTCGGCCGCGGGATCGACGTCGCAGGCGACGAAGAGCAGGCCGTTCTCGGTGGCGGAAGGTTCGGAAGCGGTGGCGGTGGAAGTCATGGCGGCGGAAGCGGGAGCGGGCCTTCGAAAAAAGAAGGCGCGATCTTCCGTCGCGGGGTCAGGCTGTCACAAACGAGTTTTTCTGGGCGACAGCCACAAGAATTACTGGCCCCTCGCTGGGGCGCAAATGCGCTGTTTCGAGGGTTAACCCTCTATGGTTCCGCTCCAGATTGGTGCGACCGCCGCGGCCGTGAACTGGTCGGAGGCCCGGCAGGCCAGTTCGGCCACGAGCCGGATGGCATCGGAGTCGGCGGCCTCGAGATGGCTCACCACCAGCCGCTGCGGCGAGATCAGCGCATCGCATTCGATGATGCGCACGTCGCCGGCCGCCACGTACTCGTAGACCGGCGGCAGCGGCACCAGCGCATTGCCGAAGCCGGCCTTCACCAGCCGCGCGAGCGCCGAGATCGAGCTCACGCAATGCACCTTGCCCAGCGGGATGCCCACCGCGCGGTAGAGGTTCTTGAGCGCCTCGTGCGGCTGCGAGCCCGGGCTCATGGTCAGCACCGGCTGGCGCAGCAGCTGCTCCACCGTCTGCGTGCCCTCGGCGCTCATCTGCCCGACCCAGCCCATGGGCATTGGCAGGCAGGGCGTGCTCACGATGCCCGCGCCCGCGATGTGGTCGGTCTGCAGCGCGATGTCGAGCGCGCCCTCGCGCAGGCCGCGGTGCAGCGCCAGCGTGGTCTCGGAGGTGAGCTGCACCTCGATGCCCGGATAGGTGGAGCGCAGGTTGGTGAGAAAGCCCAGCAGCCAGGTGTGGACCACGGTCTCGATCGCGCCGATGCGCACCAGGCCCAGCAGGTCCTCGCGCGGGCGGCCCAGCGAGACGATCTCGCGGCGCAGCTCGAGCAGCCGCTCGCCGTAGTCCATCAGGCGCACGCCGACGGGCGTGAGCCGCAGCTCGCGCGCGTCGCGTTCGAACAGGCGCGCGCCGATGTCTTCCTCGAGCGAGGCGACGCGGTTCGACACGGCCGCCTGCGTGATGTGCAGCCGGTCGCTCGCGGCCCGGAAGCTGCCCAGCCGCGCGGCCCAGAGAAAGGCTTCGACGAATCGTGTGTTCATGCAGGTGTGTCCGCGGGGATTGTGCCGGCAATCGCGCGGCGGCCACCCCGGGACGGCCCGCATGGCTACTTCGCGGCGAGGGGGAGGGTGAGCGCGTCCAGCACCGGCACCACCGCGGCCGCGTCGTTGCTCGCGAGCAGCACCAGCGCCCCGTTCGTGGCCGGCGAGAACGCGAGCAGCGCGCGGTAGCCGCCGGTCTGGCCGGTGTGGAAGTAGATGCGCCGCTGCGCGCCGCCCGCGGCCGGATCGCGCATGCGCAGCGCATAGCCGACGTCGTACTCGCCCTGCGCCGACAGCGGCTCGCGCAGCCGCTCGGCCGCGGCGCCCAGCGGTCCTGCGCGGCCGGCCATCAATGCGCGTGCGAACAGGAGCAGGTCGGGCACGGTGCTGCGCAACGCGCCGGCCGCGGCCAGCGCGCCGAATTCCCAGGGCGCGCGCGCCGCATCGCCGGCGTAGCCCTGGGGCAGCCGCTTCGCGCGTGCCGCGTCGAGGTGCTGCACCGTGTCCTTCATGCCCAGCGGCACGGCGATGCGCTCGCGCACCAGCTGGTCCCAGGGCCGGCCATAGCGCTCCGACAGCAGCTGCCCGACCAGCGCGATGCCGAGGCTGCCGTAGCGCGGCGCGCACGGCGGCGCCTGCGCGAGCTCGAGCGAGGAGAGCGCCACCATCAGGTGGGCGCGCGTGGGCCTGGCGAAGGGATTGGAGTCGGGCCCCGGCGGGCGCGCCGGCAGCGCGGGCAGGTTCGGCAGGCAGGCCGTGTGGGTGATGAGCTGGCGCAGCGTGATCGCGGCCACGGGCGGCGGCAGCGTGGCCTTGTCGGCGAGCAGCCGGCCCAGCGTGTCGTCGAGCGAGAAGTCGCCGCGCTCCACCGCTTGTGCGAGCAGCAGGCCGGTGAACACCTTGCTGATCGATCCGATCTCGAACACCGGTTGCGCTTCCCCGGGCGTCATCGCCCTGGCCGTGCCGGCGTGCCGGGGCGCGTTGCGCAGGATGGCGAGGTGCGCCATGCCCTCGCGCCAGGTGCCGGCAACGACGGTGCCGGGGCGCTGGCCCAGCACCTCGGCGGCCAGCCGCGCGGGCGCGGTGTCGAAGCCCGTCGCGGGCTGGGCGTGGGCCGCGGCGAAGGCGAACGAGGAGAGTGCGAGCGCGGCGAGGCGGGCGCGCGGGAGCGGATGGCGAAGCATGGCGATGAGGGCTCGGTGTGGCGGATGGCCGCGCATCTTCGGGCGGCGGCCCATCGCGCCGCAACGCGTCCGCGGCCGGGCTTCGTCACCTGAACGGTATTGAGAAAAGAAAACCCGAAACGGCGCGATAAATCGGGATTTTGGGGAACTGGCCGGGACGTAGGGGGATGGGAGATGGAAAGTCCGTTGCGCCAGGTGCAACGGGCCGGCGGAGCGGATCAGCCCTCGACCGGTGGCTCCAGGAAGTCGAGCTGCTGCTCGTGGCGGCGAGCCGCCAATTTGGCGCGTACGCGGTTGATCAGCCGGCGCACGCCGCTTTCGGTCATGTCGTGACGACGCGCCAGGGTCAAGTAGTCCCGCCCGTCGAACTGGTCCAGTATCTCCAGTTCGAGTTTCGCCAGCTCGCGCTGGTAGTCCCGGGGGAAGTAGATCATGTTTCCGCCCCACCGCTGCGCCAGGCGGTCGGCCGCCTCGTTCGCCGCGACCGTTGCTTGAGCCGGCGAGATTCCGTTGAGCGCCAACGTCTCCACGATCAGTTGCACAAGCTCCTCCAGCAGCTCGTTGCGCTTCTCGGCCATCCGGGAATCTGCGCTCACCTCGGGCCTCCCAGCACCTCACGCAGCTCAGGGGCGACCGCGCGGCCCAGGGCGGCTCGGAACACCTCCCAAGCCTCCCAGTGAGCCGAGAAGCTGTCCGGCCGGTGCAGACCGCGCAGGACCTGCTCGACGGCCTCCTCTTGACGAGCGCTGAGCCGTCCTGCCAGGCGCTCGGAGTGGACTTGGACCTGCAGTTGATCCACGGCCGCTGGCAGGAATCGCATGGCCCATTTCTTCATCGTCTCGATCAGGCGAGCCATGGCGCGCGAGTCGGCCCAGTGGAGGTCGTCCACGTAGGCGATTCGCTTCACGTAGGAGGCCAAGGCCGCCTCGGTGGGCACTTTGACCACGTCCAGCTCGTGCAGGAACAGCCACAACGCCCGGACCTTCTGGGCTTCCGGACGCGTGTCCTGCCGCCTGTCGCCGGCCTTGGAACGCACCTTGAAGCCGGCACGCTTGGCCTGTTCCAGGACCCGTTCCAGGTTGGAAATGCTCATGCTCTTGGTTGAGTCAGCGTTTCCAGCGGTGCGCAGCATCGTCCGATAGGTGGCGTCATCCATGCCGAGGTCGCGCTTGGCGACGTGGATCAACTGCACGAGCTGACTGCGACGGTCCTTGCTCACCCCGCACCTCCGAGGAGCATCGGCTGCAGCCACCAGAACCACCCGCCCACTACGATCGTCCCCGCAAAGGCGATCTGCTGCGCGAGCAGCGCCCAATGGCGACCGCGAAGAGCGAATTCCGACCACGCCGCGCAACTCACCAGCAGCGCAGCGAAGCCCCAGATGGGATGAACGCTCGGGATGCCGAGCAGGACGGCGCCAGCGGCGCCGAACACCGCTGCGAGGTACTGGGAGGCCGCAGGGCCATACAGGAACCGCACGGCCGCCACGAGGCAGGCCAGGCAGACCGCAAAGGAGAGCAGGTTCGGATTCATCGGGTCCTTTCGCGAAGCGTCGGAGGTCGGCGCTTTGGGAAAAAACCCCAGCGCCGAGGCGCCGGGAAAGTCGTTTGCCGGCGGCCCGGTCAACTCGACAAGGAGAAATCTGAATCGCGTCAGATGTCGATCGGGCCAATCAGCGTTTTGCCTTCGGAAGTGGAGGAGTCGGGCCACCAGCCGTGTGGATCGGCCAGCGGCAGCGCCTCGGCGCGCGCCAGGTCGAACACGCTCGACACGCCGCGCACGTCCAAGCGCGGCGCCGAGGCGGCCGAGACGCTGCGATGGATGAAACCGGCGCGCTCTGCACCTCTGCGCCCGGTGTAGATGGCTCTTGTGCTCATAGCCGCGCGGGAAAGAAAAGGATCAACGTCAGAACGCAAACCGTTCCGGCGACGACGCCCGTTGCGCCCGTGAGGAGCACTGTTTGAAAGGACATCAGGCCGAACAGCGCAAAGAGCCATCCGACGAACAGCATGACCGCGAACGTCAGGAAGGACAGGAACGCGCCGACGATCAGCGCGTGCAGTGCGAACAAGCGCGCCGTGCTCATACGGAGGCCAGGTCCAAGGGAATCGCCTCGTAGGCATCGGAGTCACCGACGCGCCGATAGACGCGGACGTAGGTGGCTGTGCCAAGCCCCTGGATGCTGTCGCGGATGGCCTGCATTGCCCGCTTCCACTCGTCATCGTCCTTGATTTCCAGGCGGAACAGTTCCAGTACGGCGGCGGTCTTGATTTGTCCCTTGGCGTCGGTGCGGAAGGCGCGGTCCACCAGCACGCGGATGTTCGCGTTGGCCCCTTCACTCCAGCGATCGATGCAGGCATTGATCAGTGCCTTGCCTGCCTCGATCTCCTCAGTGAATCCGATCTTCTCGGCGACCGAGCGGACCACCTTGATCGAGCCGTCGTATGTGGCGATCGTCACGTTGCCCTTCTCGCCGCCGAGCTGTACGTCGTAGCGCGCACCGGCGATGCGGATCAGATCCGCAATGTCGGCCAGCGTCTGGCTCTTGAACCAGCGGAGGTTCTCGGAGATTTGCAGAGCCCGCTCGGCAGTGATCCGCGCGACCTGATCGCGGAGCTTGTCGTGCTCGCGCACCTGATCCTCGGGCACCAAGTGTCCGAGCGCATTGCGCATATACCCCGCCGGGGCCGTTTCCTTCTTCGTCATCGAGAGACTCCTTCTCAGTGGGTGGGAGCCCCGGAGGGCTTCTGGTTTGTGTCGTGCCAGCGGGCCAGCTCCAGGCCCAATGACACGCATTGCTCGGCCGTGGGCACGGTGCAGCACGGGTGCTGTTTCGCGCAGACACGAACCAGGGTCAGCAGCGCAGCCAGCGCGACGTCGTGGTCCATGCTGTTCACCACGGGCTGCACCAGGTCGATCAAGGCCTCGATGGCAATCGCGTTCTCGGCGGGGGTCACAGCGCACCTCCCTGCTTCACTGCTCGGTAGCTGTCGGCGACCAACTCATAGGCAGCGCGACCGGCTCTGATGTCCTCGTCCAGGATCACGGCGACCTGTCCTCGGTTGAGTCCCGCAGCCTTCGCCAAGGAGGCGCGTGGAATGGCGGAGCCATCGGCGGGCAGCAGGGCCAGCAGCACGACTCGGAGGCGTTCGCTGTCGGTCACGAAGCGCCCTCCTGGCCATCGCCGGCCCCGCCGCGCAGCCGCGCGCGGTATGCCCGAACGGCGTCAGGCATCGGCGCCGCGTTGCGCGAGTCCGCTTCGATCTTCGCCACCGCGGGATCGACGCCTCCGTAGACCACGCCGAGTGCTTCGCCGATCGGCAGCGGCTGCCCGCCCACGGTGACCGTGTCGCGCCGGCCGGCACCGCCGCGTCGCTCTGCCTCGCGCTGTTCCTCCGCCTGGGCGGCCGTCTTCTCGGCGAGGTTGAGCAGAGCGCCGTAGACGTAGGCGTTGCTGGGCAAGGGCGTGCGCAAGGAGCCCTTCGCCGCGGCCTGGAAGGTCGCCGCGAATGCCGCAAGCCACATTTCCTGGCTGACCTGAACCGCGCGTCCGTTGCGCTCGATCGAGGCGCGCAGGACATCAGGCACCAGCTCAGCCAACGCCTTGCGCACACGCGTCCAGTTGAGCTGGTGCTTTTCCGGCTTGAACAGGCGCACGTAGCGGATGAGCGTGCCGCCCAGCGGCAGGCTTCGCTGGAGCACGTCTTGCACCAAGCCGTGCACCTCTGCGTCGTCTATCACTCGGAAAATCACCGAGTCGATGGACTCCTCCGCGCCGCACGTTGGGCAGGTGTTCACGAGAATGGACATCAGCGCCGGCCCTCGCTTTTGCAAAGCTCGTAGCCCTGCCGCATGCCTGCGTTGTGCGCGCGCTCGAGTTGACGGTCCTTGTCGTCGCGCTCGTAGTCCTTGATCGCCAAGGCGAACAGGCCGCACATGGCAAACAGCACCGCCCAGAGGCCCCAAAAGGCGATGCTGCGCTCGGTGGTCACCTTGTGGCTCAGAGGGGCATGCCCCGTTGTGGACGCCTTCATGCGAGGCTCCTGAGGGCGCTGATGCGCCGGGCATCGGGAAACGCGTCGAGGGCCGCGATGACGGCCGAGCAGCCGTCCCGGTAGAGGCCGGCGTGCCGGCCCACCGACCCGTCCTGCATCGTGATGCGGATCAGGAACGTCTTCATATCGATTTCACCGCCGCCGCGATCAGGGCCGCGCTCAGCCGGGGCGCGCCGATCTTCACCGCCTCGTTCATAGCGGCGCTGACCAGGTTGTTGATAGCCAGCGGATGGCACAGAGACACATTGCGCGTCTCGCGTGTGCCGCGGCGCGTCTCCGCCACCGACATGCGCAGGCGGTTGCGAATCTCGTCCACGGCACTCGGTTCGAACACTTTTTCGAACTCCACCTCGATGCGCTTGAGCTTGTGGCGAAGGTATCCGTCGACGTGGTTGTCCAGCGCGGGGAGCCGCACGATCTCGCAACGCTGCACCACCTCGCGCACCTCGGGGTTGTGCTCGCTCAGCTTGTGCTCCAGCTCGGTCTGGCCCACCAGCACGATTGCGAGCAGCTTCCGGAAGCCGTCCTCCAGCTCGTAGAAGCGCTTCATGTGCTTCAACGTGGGGATGGCCAGGTCGTGGGCTTCCTCGATCACCAGGACGTGTTTGCGGCCGATCCTGGCGCTTTCCTTGAGCAGTTCGTGCATCTGGCCGGCGCGAGCCTTGGTGCTGCGCAGCGATGTGCCGGGAGCGATCTGCTGGATCACGGCCGCGGAAATGTCCGCAGCCATGAGGGGCTGGCCCCTGCGCTCCGACGAGGACATGCCCACGACGTACGGCTCGATCACACTGATCGCCTCGCCCTGGTTGTTGATCCAGTGATGGAGGTCCTTGCGCAGCGTGCTCTTCCCGCCGCCCGATTCCCCGATCACCGCGAGCATGCCGCCGTGCTTGGCGGTCTGACGCATTGCGGAGCGGACGTAGCGGATGTCGTCCGTCACGAACACGTCCTGGTCCGTGTCCATCTCCTCGTTGAAGGGGTCGCGCGGCAGGCGGAAATGTTCCTTGGCTTCGCGCGTGAGCCGGTGTTTGCGCAGTAGCATGTAGTCGTCCTCGGGTTGATTGCTTTCGGGCTGGGGGCCGGAGTTCGCGGCTTGCGCCGCCGTCGCCGAGGCTGCGTTGGCGCGCAGTCCCGGCGATGCTTCGTTGAACGCGCGCGCGATGGACGGCAGGTCCACATGGTTCGCGATCAGGAATTCGGTGATGCGCTCGCGAACGACTTCGCGACCGCCGTAGCCCGTGGGCCACTTGTCGTAGTTCAGGATCAGATTCACCAGGGCATTGCTGCAGCCAAGGTGACGCGCGAGCGAGGCATGCGTGATGCGCCGATCTGCCAAGATGGCCTTGAGGCGGAGGGTTGCCATGTCAGACCGCCCTCAGGCCGCCCACGGCCCGCATGGGTTGCTCGACCGGTGCCGAGAATTGCGCGATCAACGCCTCGATCTGGTCTTCGGGCACGCCCTCGGCGTAGCGCGAGGACATGAAGGTGTACTCCTCGCTGGTGAGGTTGCGCCCGATCGCCGAGCGAAGCCGCAGCATCGCTTCGGTGGCGTCCAGGACTGCCGGCGCTAGGTGCGCTTGCACGTGGGCCGGAGCCTCAATCTCGGTCCCCGCTCGCCGCAGATACGAAGGCATTTCGATGCCCTGCAGGTAGCTGTGAGCCACGAGCTTGCCCTCGAACGGCGCCAGTTTCTTGTCGCGCGCGGCTTTGACCTCGTCTTCGCTCAAGCCGGGATAGGCGGCCGCATCCATGGTCTTCGCGGCGCGTTCGGCTTCGGTGCGAGGTGCGGACTTGTACTCCGTGCCCACCTCGGCAGCGGACTCGGGCTGCCCGAAGCGATCGAACTCCAGCTCGGGCTCGACGCGGTGAATGATCATTTCGCCGTCATAGCGCGGGACCTCGATCTGCACCGCGCACTCGCCGTAGACCAACGCCCGCACCTGTACCGTGTCGCCGACGTTGACACCGTCGAGACCGCGCAGGCTGTATGTCGCAGGGCGATCAGCGGATGGATGCTTGAAGCTGATGGAAAGGTTCGGCTTGACCTGGCGCGGCTGCTCGCGGCTCGCCATCAATGCACGGCAGACCTCCACCGGCGGCAGCAACCGGAGTTGATCGGCCGTGATCAGTTGCCAGAGGTCGTAGCGCGCGGTCGACGCGGCCAACCCGGCGCGGCGCAAGCGCGTGTCCTGGCCGGGAATGAGGTTCGCGTTGTAGCTGTTGGCCCAGGCCATCGCCGCGGCGTTGAGTTGCGCGACATCGTGGACCGGCTCGAAGCGCAGGCGCGACTCGAACTGAGTCTCCACGATGTTGTTCGCGTTCTCGACCCCGCCTTTGGCGCGGGCGTTCCCTGCCTCGTGCTCCAGAGGCTGGACCTCCAGCTGCTTGAGCAGGTTGCGGATCGCCGCCGACTGGTTGGCGCTGCCCTTGTCCCACAGCATGAAGCGCGGCACGCCGTGGAAGAGACGGCCTTCCTGTTGCCCCCATGCGTGCATGAGGAAGTCGAACAGGTTGTGCTGGTCTTCCCCCTGGGCCTCGCAGTACCACGGCACGATGGTGGCGCTCGCCTTGTCGTACAGGACATAGCGATAGACCTTGAATTTGACCTTCGCCATCCCGTCGAGCTTGTTCTTGTAGAACTCGCGATCGCGGACGATGTACTGGCGATCGCGAAGGTAGTACACGAGGCACAGCGACGGATCGACCTGATGGGTATGGTTCGGATGTGGAGCGCGCAGTTGCTGCACCGGCGCCGCGACCCGCTGCGAGGACACGTCGAGCTTGCGATCACGCAACAAGCGGTTCAGATGGCCGTTGGTCACGCCGAAGCTGATTCCGTTCTGCTCCAGCATGCCGCGGCTCGTGGTCGTGAACAGCGTTTGCTTGCCGTTGTCGCGGATCGATTCACGCTGCGTGGCGCCGAGGGCGGCCAGCGCATCGGCGGACACGCTGGTGGAGCCTTTGTCACAACGCGCGCGGCGGCCGGAAGACCAGCCGGCCGCGGTCTTGAGCTGGCGGTATACGGTCTGGGGCGACCAGTTCAGGAACTTTGCCGCGTCCTCCACGAGAGAGGTCGCGCGCCCGTGCTCCGCCACATCCAGCCTCCGGGCCAGCCCGCAGACGTACTCGTAGATTTCGGGGGACAGCGCAGCCATGTTGGGGTCGTCCACCTCAGGCCGCCTCGGGCGTGGTCATCAGGAACTGGCGAGCCGCGGCGATGTCCGGGCCGAAGCGCATGTCCAATTCGTTCTGCAGGGCGCCGACCATGTGGGCGGTGCGAGTGACCGCGTCATCAAGATGGACGAGAACCAGCTTCACGCTGCGCGGCATTTCCATGCCGTCCTCGACGCCTTGAAGCTCCGCGTTCCACCACGTCTCCAACGCGACGACGCCTTCATGGTGAGCGGCCAGGGCCTTCTCCAGCAGGCTCTGGCGCTCTGTGATTTCGACCTGGAAGGGAGTGATACGGTCGTCCAGCGGCGCGATGGCCGGGCGCTTGCCTGCAAGCTTCTTCTCGGCCTTGTCGGCGCGGTCGCGCTCCTTCTGCAACTGCTGGCCGTTGAAGTCCGAGTCGTGCTTGGCCTGGCGCAGCGCAGCGCGCAGCTCGCTGGCACTCATGCGGTCCACGTCGTCCAGCCCGGTCAGACTCTCCAGCACGTCATCGTCGTGCGTGACAAGTTCCAGGAACGCGCTGGCGTTCTTTACCTGCGTGCTCAAAAGCGCCAAATTGGCGCTTTTGGCGGTCTTGGCGGCCGCCTGCATGAAGCGCTGGGCCGACCGTGTCGAGAACCCGAGCAGCTCCACGCGCTGCACGAACTCCCCATGAGGGGCAACCTCCTTGAGCAGCAGCAGGCGTTTGCCAGTTTCGAGGCAGGCCTCCACGGTGCGCCGTTGGTAGAAGCGGATCTCGTCCTCCAGCGAGCCAACGGACAGGCTCCCCTGGTAGCCCAGTTCATGGGCAAGCTCGCGTGAGCGCTTTTCTGCCTCGGTGGTCGCTTGAGCATTGGCCTCTTGCGATGCCACGATGGCCGTGGTGCGCGCGGGCAGGATTTCGGGCATGTCGGCGGGGGCCAACGGTTGGGTCTTGGGGCGTGCCATTGCTACGGTTCTCCTCGGTTAAATCAGCGCCCTGTCATCGAGCGCTTGGTGTCGGAAATTCGGTTCTCCAGGCGCTCGAAGTCATCGAGCACGCGGAAGCACTGCCGCGTGTACTGGGTGGTGGGATAGAAGCGGCCGCTGTCCTCGCTCTTGCGGGCCCAGCCCTTGGCGATCAGCACTGCCATGCCACGGGTCACGTTCGGCGCGGAGGTCTTCACCGCGTGCGCGAGGTCGGTGTTGGTCGCACCGTTGGCGGCATAGCCGCACAGCGCTTCAAGGAGGTTGAGCAAGCGTAGGCCGCTGCCGCTGACGTCGCCCGTGCTCATCGCATCACCGTGCTGGTGAATTCGGCCTTGAGGTCCCTCAGGCCCTGGCCCCAGATGCGGCGCACCTCTGCGAGTCCGGCCCTGGAGCGGACGCGCGCAAGTACCAGGTCCAGATCGCCCTGCGACATGGCGCCGAAGCTCATCGGAAGGTGCGGATGCCGCGCATAGCCACGCAGAGCCTCGCGGCACGTGATGTTCAGGTCCGGGTACTGCGAGAACGCGGCGAAGCGCGCCATCGGCCTTCCGTCGATGGAAACCTCGTTGGCGCGAACGCGAGCGCACATCAGTGCGTCCTGGACTGCCTTGAGTGGAATCGTCTTGTTCATGCGCTCAGGGCCTCCGCGCAGTCGACGATAGGAAGCAGCATCTGGGCAATGCTTAGGCGCGCCTGTGTGTCCGGGCGCACCAGGAACAGGGTGCGCGAGGGTTCGGCGAACATTGGATGCCCCTGATAGGCCCCCACCTCGAAGAGCCGGAGATCGCCCGCGCCGCGGGGCGCGATGGCGGCCTCGACCAGTTCCCGCTCACTCTGAACGTTGTAGACGTCCAGGTCCAGCTTGGTGACGTTCCAAACGATGGCAACGACGTCTTGGACGTGGTGCGCGGGAGAGGCGCCGAGTGGGCAGTCGAAGAAGACCACGAACTCGCAGTCGTGGAGTCGGGAGCCGATGACGGCCCGGAAGAGAGAGGAATTCAGAAGGGAGGACACGGCGAGGCCTTTCATTCGGGTTCGAAGTCAAGTTCGGGGGTGCTGTGCTGCGCCACGTTGGCACGGTGCCAAGCAACGTTTTCGAGGTGTGCCGACAGGGCCTCGACGGTTTCGTCGGGCTTGGCCTTGCCGGCGTAGAAGTCGGTGAGGAATGCCAAGGCCTGGGCGAAGCTGGAATGCAGCTCGACCATGTCGGCATCCTTGAGGGGGCGGCCCGAGGGGATGTCCACGAGCATCCGCCCGCTACTCGCGGCGAGCCAGCGCGTGACGAAGTCGATCCCGCAGGCGGTTTCGAAGGGACGGATCAAGATCGCGGGAATGCGGCCCGTCTGGAGCCACTTGTAGACGGTCCAGTGGTCGGCAATCCCCATCTCCTCGGCGATGCGCTCGACCGAGCGGTTGTGCTTCTCGCGAGCGTGGTCCTTACACAGCTCCAGCGCGTGGCGAAGGCTGGTGGCGCGCAGGCGCTTCCAATTGCGGCGGCCGGTTGGAGTCATGCGAGCGCGGCGCCGGCCGGCGCTTCCAAAGAAATGGCGCGGCTGGGCCTAGTGGCCGCTGACCCGATCTCCCACAATTGCCCGAGGGACAAGAAAGGGAAACCGTATGTAAGATGAAAGCCCAGCATGTCGGAGGCTCAGGCCGTCGCCATGCTGGCAAGGCTGGCGCGGGAGACCTCGCCTTCCTTGATGCCGAGCTGGACCGCGATGTTGTGACTTTCGCCGCGCAGACACTTGCGCTGCGGGTTGCTGTCGCTGTCCTTCAGGATTTCGCGCACCAGGGCGGCGGAGTAGTTGTGCCTCTTCGCCCATCCGGTGTACGACCATCCCTTGCGGTTGAACTCTTCGCGGACTTGCTGCCGGGTTTTCAGTGGCATTTCTGCGTTCCGTTTTGTGTGCATCAATTGGCGTTGATGCGCGGTTGTTGAAACTTGTGTGCCCGCATTTTGGTGTTCAAACGAACACCAGTCAAGCGGAATTTGGATGTTTGAATGGACACCATTGGGGAGAGGCTGCGCGAGGAGCGTGAGCGCCTGGACTTCAACCAGGTCGCGTTCGGCGCGATCGGGGGAGTAGCCAAGCGCGCGCAGATCCACTACGAGCAGAACGAGCGCTCGCCTGATGCCAAGTACCTCGCGGCCGTGGCAAAGGTCGGCGTGGACGTGCGTTACGTCATCACGGGCGAACGGAAAGGGCCGGTGCCGGTGAAGCTGACGGAGGAAGAGGCCGCGATGCTCACCTACTGGCGGGAGGCGACGAAACCGGTACGGCGTGCCGCACTTGGAGCACTCATTGGGGCATCTCCTCAGAACGTCGAGGCGGCACCCACCGTCCACCAGGAGATCCGCGGCAACGTACACGGAGGCGTCGCCGCGGGAGACATCGTGAACCGGAGAAACACGAGAGAAAAATGATGCGGCAGGTCATTCAGAGGACCGTCCACGGGGGAGTCGCTGGGCGTGACATCTACAACATCGATCTTGGCAACTGCACCGAGTACGAGGCTCAGGAACACTTCCACCAACGTACGGGCATCAGTTGCACCAAGCTAGCCCGGGAGCAGCTGGTTTACTTGGGCGAGCAGTGCGAGTTTCACTATCGCCGTGAGCTTCGCCCGGCGATCGGGGGCGGCGCGCTCGTGTGGTCGAAGAAAACTCACAGCTGGGGCCGGGGTTCGTGCGTCCTCGACTACGCGATGGCGTCAATCGTCGGCGCGCTTCTGATGGCGCTCGCCGTGGGTGTTGCCATGCTGTTGCTGTCGAACCTCTCAGGCTCGCACGCCATCGTTGGCGTGATGCTGGATGCGGCTGTCCTCTTCTTCCTTCTAGGGCTGCTGCACATCCAGTTCGTACGGCCGCATCGCATCGCAGCTGCGGCAATGGAGGCTCTCGGCAAGGCACCGCGAGGCCGGTTCAACATCAGGCAATCCTGATCGAAAGGGCTGGGGAGCCCGGAGGAGAAGAGCGATGAACAGATGGGGTTTGGCAGGCCTACTTGGTGCCCTGTGCGCGATGCTCAGCGCGCCAGCATGGGCGATCAACAAATGCACCGGCGCCGATGGCAAGGTCTCCTACCAGGAGGCGCCGTGCGCCGTGCAGCAGAACGCGCAAGAACTGAAGCTCCAGAAGGCCGCGCCTCCGTCTGACCTGGACTCGCGCTTCGCCAACGCAATCGCCGTGGGAAAGGTGATGGTCGGCATGACGGCCGCGCATGTTCGGCGGGCATGGGGTGAGCCAACGAAGATCAACGTCACGGTAGGTGGCTCCGGTCGCACGGAACAATGGGTCTACCGCGGCTCAAACTATCGAGACTCTTACGTCTACCTGGACAACGGGCTAGTTCGCAGCATTCAGGGCACCGAGTAGGAGTAGGACATGATCGCCTTGAACTTTTGCGCGATTCGAATGTGCTTCGTCGCTATCGCGCTAGCCGCGGGGACCATCGGGTCGATGGCCCAGACCTCTGCGGCCCCCGCCATCGAGCAGCGCGTTGATTCTTCACAAGCGCATCAGCCCGGCACGACAACAGCATCTCCCACATCCCCCGATCCAAAACGCGCCGTCTATTCGTTGGACGAAGACGTTATCTCTTTCGTGAAGGCGGCGGTCTGGACTGGAGGATTCTTTCTCACCGCCTTCGCGGTTCTCTCGGTTGCTTTTTTTGGATTCGACGTTCGAGCGGCGCACAAGTCGATTCGAACGGCGACCGACGATGTCAAGGAGCGCATTGATGCCCTGAAAAAGGACCATCAGGAAGTTCAAGACTTGAAGGATCGCCTTGAGAAGCTGGGCGCTGCGCTCGTCGAGGAATATGAGAAGGCGAAGCTCGCGATCCCTGCTCAACCTACCGATTCCGTGTCGTCAACGCCCCCCTCCAGCAGTTCCGAAGCCTCGACGAGCAGCGAGCCCGAACGCGATGTGCCGGAAGACTGGAACCAAGCGCAGACCAAAATGGCTATCGTGCGCGGAATCATTTCGACTTCCAAGTTCGAGTGGACCAGCCTGAGTCGCTTGGAGAGATTGTCGGGACTGCCGCGCGCGGAGTTGCTGCATCTGACCGAAATGGACTCGATGGTTCGGCGCAGCGTTGGCATGGATGGAAAGCCAATTTTCAAGCTGAAGAAGGCCGTATTCAAGTTTGCTGATCCGCAAGAAGCCGCAAGTTATCTGATCGATGAAAGTGTGCTTGTGGACCATGCCGCCAGGGGGAAAGAGCCCCTCAAAGGCCCCATCTTCGGAAACTAGTAGGGAAGACCACGCTCAGGGCGGAGATCCACCACTTCCATCTCGACCGCACGGTGAGATGTGACGGACTCCAACACCACGAATGTCGAGCCAGGACTTGCCGCGGCCAGGCGGGTCGCTTCCCTTTGAGCGGCCTCCAGGATCTCGCGCTGAGAGTCGGCCACAAGGCCGGACTCACGCCCAGAACGCCACACCAGCCAAAAGGGGATGCCGTGTGCGGCATAGGTAGCCTCAGTCTCGTGCCCATGAAATGCAGGCCCGCTGATGTCCACCAACTCTTCAGCTGGTTTCAGAAGGTTATGCGCTAGCGTGGCCGCGCGGGTGATCTGCGGTGACGCGCCGCATGCCTCGATCGCGGCGACGACATCGCAGATCTGGCGAAGAAATGGATGCTTGCTGATGTCCGTCATGGGTGATTCCTCCAAGTAGCACCCGGCATTCGGGCGGCACCCATCGTGCCGAGCGCCCCAGCATCGAGATATGCACCGCGGTCAAAAGACTGCACCGCGCCCCGTCGAGACACTGACCGCTTCTCTGGTCTCAACCTCAACAGGAGCGCAAGGTGAAACTCTCTGAATCGATCCCCCTGTGGCTGCGCGCACCGCGCAACAGCCTCTGGTTCATCGCGGCCCTGGTGCTGCTCGCGCTGATTGCCCTGGTGTCCCCGGTGCAACTGCCGGTGGTGCTCTACAAGGCCGCGCTGGTCGCTCTCGCTGCGGTGATGGGCTATCTGCTCGATCGCGCGCTGTTCCCCTATGCCCGCCCCGATGGCTACTTGCAGCGCGACTGGCGTTTCGGCTCCGACGAGCCGCAGTTCGCTGCGGACTACCCCGTGGTGAAGGGATATGAGCATGTCTACGCAGCGGCAATGCTGCGGCGCGCGGTGCTCGTCGGTGTCGTGGTGCTGGGCATCGCCCTGGGCCTGTGATGCTGCGAAACGACCCCGCCTTTGAGCGCGACCTGGCTCGCGTCGGCAAATGGCATCGCGCTGTCCAGGCTGTGATCTCCATCGTGACGCTGGTGCTGCTCGGCTTCTTCGTGCTTTCGTGCGCGCCAGCCGCAGCGCAGGTGCCCGCAGCGGCGCAGGCCTACCGGGCGGACCTCACGCGCACCGCGCGGGCCGTCTGGGGCCTTGATGCGCCGATCGCTACCTTCGCAGCGCAGATTCACCAGGAGTCCGGGTGGCGCCCCGAGGCCGTGTCTCGGGTCGGCGCCGCCGGCCTCGCCCAGTTCATGCCAGCGACATCGCGCTGGATCGCCAGCATCGACCCGTCGCTCAAGGCCAACCAGCCTTTCAGCCCGGCATGGGCTATGCGGGCGCTCGTCACCTACGACCTGTACCTCTACGAGCGCACGCCGTCCGCCTACGGTGCTCGGGATCGCATGTGGGTGGCCCTCCGCGCCTACAACGGCGGCCTCGGGCACTGGCAGGCGGAAGCCCGCAACGCAGCCAACCCAAGCCGCGAGGCCATCGACGCCGCATGTGGAACGGCCAAGAGGGCCCGCCTGCACTGCCCGGAGAACCTAGGCTATCCCCGCCGCATCCTGGTCGATCTGCAGCCGCGCTACGCATCGTGGGGGGCGTCCCTGTGAGCACCACCGCCTGGCTGTTGATTCTGGTTGTAGGCACGCTGGCCGGCGCGGTTGGCGGCTACTGGCAAGGCGACATCCAAGGAGCCGCCCGCACCGTCGCAGCCAAGAACGCAAAAGACCTGAAGAGTCTGCAAGGCCTCATCGACTCGCAACAGAGCCTCATTGCCGCGGCTGGCCAGGCCAGCCGCGACATGCGCCGGGCCGTGAGCCAACGCCTATCCGCCGACGCGCAATCCAGTAAGGAGTTCAGAGATGCGCTTTCACAAACCGCTGGCGATCGTGCTGGCTGCCTGTTTCCTACTGACAGCATGCGCCAGCTCGCCGACGCCGAGCGTCGCGCTGCCGAAGCCGCTGCCGGCGGAATACGCCGTTCGGTGCCCGGCACCGCCCCCGGCGCCGACCGGCCGTGAGGTGGACCCAGTGGCCGCCACGCTCAAGGATCTCTATGACCTGTACGGCCTGTGCGCAGGCCGTCTGGTCAATCTGCTCGACTGGTTCGATGAAGGCCAGCAATGACGCTACAAGTTGACTTCTGGCAGCTGGTCGGTTTGCTCACCGGCTTCATCGCCTTCTGTGGCGCTGGTGGGGCATTGCTCCTTCGCATCCTGGGCAAGTCGTTGGACGAACGCTTCGCAGCCCAGGAAGCGGCCCGTGCAGCCGCCCAAGCGCAGCTCGCCGACCGGCTCACGTCGATGGAGCAAGTCAACCGCGACGAGACGATCCAGTGGCAGCGCGTCGAGCGCGAGCTGCTGGAGCTGAAGGCAGAGCTGCCGCACCGCTATGTCATGCGGGACGACTACATCCGCGGCCAGTCGATCGTCGAAGCCAAGCTCGACGGCCTGGCCGACAAGATCGAAAAGGCGCAGCTGCGCGCCGTCATTGCTGGAGGGAGCCCATGAGCATCGACGCCGACAAGATCCGCAGGGAAGCCATGCGCTGGCTGATCCTGCTCACGTTGAACAACGCGCGCCCGATCGGGGCCTACGAGGGGCCGGTGCTCGCCGTAGCTCAGAGCGAGTACCCCGATGCGACGCCCAACGAACTGCGCCGGCATCTGGACTACCTGTCCGATCGTGACCTGGTCAAACTCGTGAAGGAACCGAGCGGCCGCTGGTTTGCCGACCTGACCCGCTACGGCACCGACATCGCCGAGTACACGATCGACTGCGAGCCGGGCATCGCGCGGCCGGCGAAGTACTGGTAAGTCATGGGGCGCAAGAGCACCGTGAGCCGCCTGCCGGCCGAGATCAAGACCTACATCGAGGCAATGCTAGCCACGGGCGGGCAGACGCTCGACGAGCTGATCGCGGACTTGTCGGAGCGCTTCCCGGCCGAGGCCAAGGCCGGCGGCTTGCCGAGCCGCTCGGCTCTGCATCGCTATGGCTCGAAGCTCGATCGTCGGCTTTCCGCGGTCAAGGCCAGCACCGAGGCAGCCCTGCTCATCCGGCAACACGCAGGGGACAGCCAGGACGCCCGCAGCGAGGCGCTCACGGCCATGATCCAGACCGAGCTGATCGAAGCCATGATGTCCCTCCAGGATGCCGACGAGCCCGGCATCGATCCCGCGGATCGGCTTGCAATGCTCTCCAGCGCGGCGAAGAACATCGCCACGCTGACCAGGTCGAGCGTGAATCTCAAGAAGTTTCAGGCAGAGGTCGAGGACGCGGCACGGCGCGCGCTCCTCGAGGAGCAGCGCGCAGCCCTGGAGGCCATGCCCTCTAAGGGAGGCGTGACCGCCGAGACGAAGGCGGCTATCCGAGAGGCGCTGGGCATCGTTTGACCATGGCCACCAGCACCATCAAGGGCCGAGCGAAGTGCATCCCGAAGGATCGCGATGCGATCTTTCTGCCTTTCCAGTCCGCCTGGATCAAAGACCAGGCGCGCCTCAAGCTCATGGAGAAGACGCGGCAGATCGGCATCAGCTGGTCCACCGCGTTTTCGGCGGACGAGCGCGCTGCAGCGCAAGGGGCGCGGTTTGATGAATGGGTCAGCAGTCGCGACGACATCCAGGCACGTCTGTTTATCGAGGACTGCAAGCTGTGGGCCGGCGTGATGAACCGCGCGGCCAAGGATCTCGGCGAAGTCGTGCTCGATGCGGAGAAGCGAATCAGCGCATACGTCCTCCAATTCGCTAGCGGGCGCCGCATTCACAGCATGTCCAGCAACCCCGACGCCCAGGCGGGCAAGCGCGGGAGTCGCGTGCTGGACGAATTCGCGCTGCACCGCGACCAGCGCAAGCTGTGGTCGATCGCCTACCCGGGCATCACCTGGGGCGGCAGCTTGGAGGCGGTGAGCACCCATCGTGGCTCGCACAGCTTCTTCAACCAACTGGTACGAGAGGCGCGTCATGGCGGCAATCCCAAGCGCATCAGCTTGCACCGCGTCACGCTGCAGGATGCTCTGGACCAAGGCTTCCTGTTCAAGCTTCAGCAGGCGCTGCCGGTAGATGCCGAGCAGCAGGACATGGACGAGGCCGCCTACTTCGACTTCGTCAAGCGCGGCGCTGCTGACGAGGAATCGTTTGACCAGGAGTACATGTGCATCCCGGCCGACGACGATTCCAAATTCCTGGAGTACGGCCTCATCACCGCGTGCGAATACCTAGGCGGCGAAATCTGGCGCCGGGGGCTAGAAGGACCATTCACCGGTCGTTTGTTCGCGGGGGTGGACATCGGCCGCAAGAAAGATTTGACCGTCCTATGGGTGGTCGAGCAGCTCGGAGACGTGTTCTACACGCGCCATGTCGAGGTCATGGAGAAGATGCGAAAGAGCGCCCAGGAAAAAATCCTATGGCCCTGGTTCGCGATCTGCGATCGCGTGTGCATCGACGCCACGGGCCTCGGCATCGGCTGGGCCGACGACGCGCAAGACCAGTTCGGCGAGGAGCGTATCGAGGCGGTGAATTTCAGCGGCCCTGTGAAGGAAGCGCTGGCCTACCCACTGAGGGGCGCGATGGAGGACCGCAAGCTGCGAATCCCCGACGACCCGAAGATCCGCGCGGATCTGCGCAAGGTCCAGAAGGTCACCACCGCGGCCGGAAACATCCGGTTTGTCGCCGAGGCCACGCCGGATGGTCACGCCGACCGCTTCTGGGCGGCGGCGCTGGCCCTGCACGCCGGCAGCAACCCAGCCGCCCCTATCGAGTATCAGAGCAGTGGTCCGCGAACGACCACGCTCGACGCATTGGGATTCATCCATGGCTAAACGAACCACCCGTACCAGAGACCTTTCGTCCGCCGGCACCGGCTCCACTGTTCCCGCGCCGCTGCTCGACACCGAAATCGCCAGTCGTCGCGCGGACCCGTTCGAGACCAACTTTCAGGGCGTCATCCGCACCAACGACCCGCTCCTGATGGAACGCGGTGGCGAGCAGGCCTTCGAGCTGTATCGCGACCTCAAGCGCGACGGCAAGGTGTTCGCAGGGCTGCAGAAGCGCAAGCTGGCGGTGATCAGCAAGTCCTGGCAGGTCGAGCCCGTGGAGGACGGGCCGCGCGGCCAGGCCGACGCGGAGACGATCACCGACATCCTCAAGCGTTTCAACTTCGACAAGCTGTGCTCCGAACTCATGGACGCGCTGCTGGTTGGCTTCGCGCCCGCCGAGGTCGTCTGGACCGTACGCGAGAACAAGATCGTGCCGGCCCGCGTGGTCAAGCGCGCGCAGAAGCGGTTCGTGTATGTCGACGTCGAGGAAAACCAGCCGCCTCAACTGCGGATGCGAACTCGCGACAACATGATCACGGGCGTCGAACTCCCCGAGCGGAAGTTCATCGTCCATCGCGTGAACCCCGAAGACGACAACCCCTATGGCACCGGCTTGGGTCTGCAGCTGTACTGGCCCGTGTTCTTCAAGCGCAAGGGCGTGGTGAGCTGGAACAAGCTCAACGACCGCTTCGGAAGCCCCACGCCCTGGGGCCGGTATCCGCGCAACGCCGGCCCGAAGGAAAAGGGAACGCTGTTCGACGCGTTGAAAGCGCTCACGAGCGACGGCGTGATCATGACGCCCGAGGGCATGCAGCTGGAACTTCTGGAAAGCAAGCTCACGGGAAGCATCACCACGCAGCAAGGCTTGTGCGAGTACATGGACGACTGGATCTCGGAGGTGATCCTCGGCCAAGCGCCGCGCACCAAGGGAGGCGGCGCGCTGGCGGCGGCAAGCAATGAACGCGAGGACGTGCGTCTGGAGTTGAGCCAAGCCGATAGCGACCTGTTGAGCGAGACCCTGAACGAGACGCTGATCCGCTGGATCTGCGAGTACAACCGGCTGTCCCCGTGCCTGGTGTACCGCGTCATCAAGAAGGACGAAGACCTCAAGGCCGCCAGCGAGACCGACAAGAACGTTTCGGCGATGGGTTTCAAGCCGACGCTGGAAGGCGTGAAAGCCCGGTACGGAGAGCACTGGGAGGAAGCCCAGCAACACGCGGCCTTGCCGCCCGGAACGCCGGGCGCGCTCCCGGGCGGCCATATCGCCCAGGACGACGCTGCGAACGACGCGGGCCCCGCCGCGACGGCCGCAAACTTCGCCGAGGGCACGGGTTGGGCCGTGCGTGTTGCCCGGGTGCTCGGCGACGGTGGAGACGAGGTCCTGCGGGATTGGATGGAGCGCATCCGGGTCATGGTGGACGATGCCCGTAGCCCGGACCAACTGCGTGACCGTCTGATCACCGCCTACGGAGATCTTCCCGCGGCAGAACTGGTCGAGTTGATGGCGCTGGCCTTCGCTGCGGCCGAGCTGGCGGGCATGGACGCGGTCCTGGCAGAAACCGAGCCCAGCGGGCCAATCTGATGGCGGCCGCGCTCACAGTCGACCTGCAGGACGTGCGACAGCGATTCCAAGAGCAGATCGATTTCTTCCGCGCGAAGCTCGCGCTGCCGACCGCGCGATGGGACGACATCTGGGAGCGCGCGCACGACCGCGCCTTCATCGTTGCAGGCGCGCAGAAGGCCGATCTGCTGTCCGACCTGTTCGAGGCCGTGGACAAGGCCATTGGTGGCGACAGCATCGGCGCATTTCGCAAGAGCTTTGCGCAGGCTGTTGCGCGCTCGGGCTGGACGGGTTGGACCGGAGAAGGCAGCAAGGCTGGCGAGGCCTGGCGTACCCGCACCATCTACCGCGCCAACATCAACACCAGCTACGCCGCCGGCCGGCGCGCACAGCTTCTGTCGCCGGGGCTCCTGGCCGTGCGCCCGTTCTGGCGGTATGTGCACAACGACAGCGTGTTGCATCCGCGCCAGGAACACCTGGCATGGAACGGAACGACGCTGCCCTACGACCACGAGTTTTGGAGAACCCACTACGGGCCGAACGGATGGGGCTGCCAGTGCCGCGTCGTTGCCGTGCGAGCGCCTGGCCCGAACGCCAAGACCGAGCCGCCCGAGGGCTGGGACACCATCGACCCGAAGACCGGTGCGCCGCCAGGCATCGATAGCGGCTGGGCGTATGCCCCCGGAGAAAGCAACGACGACCTGATGCAGATGGTGCAGGACAAGCTGGTGACCTACCCGCCGGCGATCGCGGGGGCATTGTCGGCGGACCTCGCGTCGCGCGGAGGACCGGCGACATGATCCGGGCCGAGGAGCGCGGCGGCCGCCAGGTCGTCCTGGTGCTCGACCAACTGGCCGATCGCATGGACGACATGAGCCCGGCACTGGTCGAGATCGGCGAGGACATGGTCGAGGCGATGAAGTCCCGCTTCGTCACCACGCGCGCGCCAGATGGCACGCCCTGGGCCCCCAACAGCCTGGTCACGATTGCCGGCTACGTCGGCTTGTTCAAGGGGAGCCACAAGAAGGACGGCTCTCTCAGCAAGAAGGGCGCGGCGCGTGCGGCGTCGAAGAAGCCCGGCACCGGCGAGACCCGAGCGCTGCAGACCACCATCAACTACCAGTTGCAGAGCAACGAGGTGGTAGCGATCGGCAGTCCGATGGTCTACGCGGCGATGTTCAACTTCGGGGGGAAGCAGGACCAATTCCCGCACCTGTGGGGCGACATCCCCGCGCGCGAGTTCGCGGGCTTCTCGGATGCCGATCGTGCGAACATCATCGACATCGTCGGAACCTATCTGCTCGATGCTTGATGCGGATGCCGCGCGAAGCCCCGCAAAAGGCCCGCCAGGCGCGTTTCGGGACCTCGGGAGGCTTCGGTTGTGCCGCCGCCCAATTCAAGGCCCGCTCTAAACGGCTCTAAACGTTTTACGGGCCGCCTCGGCACTCAAAGGCCGATGCCAATTTCGGCTGCGGCCAATCGGAATGGCCGGCGAAGCTGAGCCAATTCAAGTTTTGACCTCGGTGCATAGATTCGCTGCGCGCCAATCCCGAGACTGCGCGGCATGCCTTCTGCCGCACCCAACACCGTATCGCTGCCGGATGGCGTGGAGATCTTCCGCGCCGGTCGTCATACCGACGACGATGGCAATGTCCATGAGTTCACCGAGGCCGATGTGCGCCGCACGGCGGCGGTCTACGACCCCGCGAAGCGCGAAGCCCCGCTGACGGTCGGCCATCCCGAGCACAACCTCCCGGCCTACGGCTGGGTCAAGAGCCTGAGCGTGAACGAAGCCGGCCGCCTGGTGATGAGCACGCACCAGGTGCTGCCTCAATTCGCGGAGATGGTGCGCGGCGGCAGCTTCAAGAAGCGCAGCACCAGCTTCTACCCCCCGGATCACCCCAACAACCCGACGCCAGGCGCTTGGTATCCGCGCCACGTCGCGTTCCTCGGCGCTCAACCCCCAGCCATCCACGGTCTGGCTGACATCAATTTTTCCGAGGGCGAGGCCAAAGGGCTCGTCCAGTTTTCCGAAGCCACCCCTCCCAACCCCACCCCGTCCCAGGAGCAAACCGCCATGAACGAAGACGAACTGAAGCAGAAGCTCGCCGATGCCGAGAAGGCTGCGGCCGACGAAAAGGCCGCGCGCGAGAAAGCCGAGCGCGAACGCGACGAGGCCAACGGCCGCGCCACGAACTTCGCCGAGCAGCAACGCAAGGACCGGAATGCGCGCTTCACCTCCTTCGCCGAAGCCCAGGTCAAGGAAGGCCGTCTGCTGCCCGCCGACCAGCCCATGGTCGTGGCGACGCTGGAAGTCCTGGCCGACGCCAAGCCGGTGTCGTTCTCCGAAGGCAACACCACGCGCACCGAGTCGCCGTCCGAATGGCTGCAGAAGCTGATTTCCAACGCCACGCCGGTGGTGAGCTTCGGGGAATTCGCACCAGGTCGCGTGGGGGCGGATCTCGGCGCCGGCTCCGCGAAGGGCAAGAGCGATGCCGAGATCGACAAGGCGGCCCAGGAGTATGCGCGCAAGAACAAGGTGAGCTACGCCGAGGCGGCGCGCGCCGTCACCGCCTTCACCACCGCCACCTGAAGTCCTGCGTTTAAGCACGCGCAGCTACTACCCCCATCCACCTGAAGGAACCGCAACCATGATGACCCTCGCCGAGATTCGTCTCAAGCAGAACCCGATCCTGACCAACCTGCTCCTCGGCATGGGTCAGGGCACCTACATCGCCGAGAAGCTGTTTCCTCGGCTTCCGCAAGCCCTGAGCGGCGTCACGCTGGCCCAGCTCGGCGACGAGCGCTTCAAGCGCTATAACCTGCGCCGTGCACCCGGCACGGCCACCAAGCGTGTCGAGATCAAGTTCGAGGGCAAGACCTACACCGTCGAGCAGTACGCGGTCGAGGTGCCGATGCCGCGCGAACTCCTGCGCGAGGCCGACGAGTCGAAGAAGCTCAACGTGGGCAACTACCTCGACGTGTCGCAGATCGCGATGACGACAGCCAACGACATCCTCGGCCTCGACTACGAGCTGGAAGTGGCAGGGCTGGCGACCGATTCCGCCACGTACGCAAGCGGCCATGTTCTCGCTTTGGCCGGTGGCACCAAGTGGACCGCGACCACCGGGACGCCGGTGACCGACATCCTGGCGGCCTCGAATGTGATCCGCAAGAAGATCGGCAAGCGCCCGAACACGCTCACCCTTTCGGCAGATTCGGAACAGGCACTGACCACCAATGCCGAGGTGAAGTCCTATCTGCCGAGCACGCAGATGGGGCCCGCCACGCTCGAGCAGCTCAAGACCATCCTGAAGGTCAAGGAGATCGTCGTGGGCGATGCGATCTGGAAGGACGGCAGCGGCACGGGCTTGGATGTGTGGGGCAACAACGCTGTCCTCGCGTACGTGCCGCCAATCAGCAGCGGCAACGGCGCGCCCAGCGTCAGCCTGGCGGAGCCCGGCTTCGGCTTCACCAACGTCCTCGAAGGCCACCCGTTCGCCGAAGCGCCGTACTACGACCCGGGCTTCAAGAGCTGGATGTACGGCGCGACTTTCGAACGCCGGCCCAACGTTGCCTACAACACGGCCGCCTTCCTGTTCCAGAACCCGAAATAACCCACACGAGAGAGCGTCGCCCCCGGGCGGCGGCCCGGCATTCGTCGAGCCGTCGCCCGGGTTGGGTAGTCCCTTCATCGAAACGAACGAGGAAAAGAGCATGAGCAAGATTGCAATCGTGGCCGTAGCCCTGATGGTCGGCGGTGAGCGCGTGGTGTTTCAGCCGGGTGACGAACTGCCGGAGCTGAGCGCGCACGATGCGTCGGCACTTCTGGATTCGAAGTCCATCCAGGACCCGGCCGACATCGAAGACGAAGCGTTCGTCGCTGAACGCCGGGCGGAAATCGGCCAACGCGCGTTCCAGGCGGAACGTGAGCGCGTCCAGGCTGAGGCGGCATCCAGCCAGGTCGCGGGAACCGGCTCGGCTGGGGCCACGGCCGCCACGGGCACCGAAGCGACCAGCACGAACGACGCGGCCAGCACGGACGGCGCGGCCAGCACCACCGACGCAAGCAGCACCACCGACGCGACCAGCAGCACGGCGGCGGCCGGCGTGGCCGATACCTCCCGCGGCGAAGCGCCGCCGCCGCCCCTTGCGCCTCCGGCAGCGCCCGCCGCGGCGAAGAACGTGACGGCCAAGAGCACCGGCCGCCGCTGACCTTCGAACTCACCTTTCCGCAACTTCAGGAGCAACCCATGCCTTCGCAGAACAACCCCGGCGCGCAGTTCGATCTGCGGCACGCCATCACCATCGTGGCCACGGCCGCGCTCGTCCCCAACCGTTTCGCCGCCTACGACGGCACCCATGCCACCAGCGCTGGCGTCGCGAAAGACTCGCAGGGCATCACGCAGCACGCGGCCGACGTGGGCTCGGCCTGCGCCGTCGCGACCAGCTACAGCTACCTCATCGAGGCGAGCGAAGCGATCGCTTTCGGCGCCTACGTCAAGCCCGCGGCCGATGGCTCGGGCCGCGCGGCGGTCGGCGCGGCAGATGACCACTGCGGTCGCGCGCTGGGCGCCGCTGCGGCCGCGGGTGTGTTGTTCGAGTGCCAGGTCGTCAAACACCAGCACCCCGCCGCCTGATCGCACCGCGGAGCCGTTGACCCGTGAACTACGCGACCGTCGGTGACATGGTGTCTCGCTTCGGCGAGACCGAGCTGATCCAGCTGACCGACCCCGAAGCCAATGCAGCGATCGACCCGGCGCTGGTGCAAGGTCGGATCACCGACGCCCAAATGCTGATCGACAGCTGGATCGGCCAGGTCTACCGCATGCCGCTGCGCGGCTGCGTGCAGGCGGCGTCGGTGCCCGGCGGCCCCGCGACGTACACGGTTCCGCCTCAGCTCACCCGCATCGCCTGCGACATTGCACGCTTCTACCTTTTCAAGGACGTCGCGCCCGACAACGTGGTGTACCTGCGGCACAAAGCGGCGCTCGCCGAGCTGCAGGCGATCGCCAAAGGAGAAGCGGGCCTGACTTGCCCGTTGGGGGGCTCCCCGGGCGAATTGGTGGGCGCCGACGCCCAGGATGGGCTGGAAGTTCACCACAGCTTCAGTCCGCGCCAGGTCACGGACGACTCGACGCGGGGCTACGCATGAACGTGCTCGAAGCGAACGACTTCCTGGCGATGGAGGCCGACCTGGTCGAAAGACTCAAGTCCGCGTTCGTCGGCCTATCTCCGGCCGTCCATGTGCTCACTGCCGCCGATCTGGCCGACGTGTCGGAGGCGAACCAGCCCACCCCTGCGGTGCACGTCGTCTATGGCGGCTTCCGAGTACTCGAAGCGCGCAAGGACGGCATGGTCTCGCGCCTCGATCACACCTGGCTGGCAGTGACCGCCGCACGCAACGTGAGCGACGCCCGGCGGGGCGCCGCGGCTCGGCGCGAGGCGAGCCGCCTGATGGCGCGCGCAGGGGCCGCACTGGCCGGCTTCAAGCCGACCGGGGCAACAGGGCCGCTGCGCCTGGCACCTGCACCGCGGCCCGGCTTTCGGGCGGGTTACCAGTACCTGCCCTTGGCATTCCTGGTCGAGACCCTCTTTCACGCATCTATCAACCCCTGAGGAGCACATCCCATGTCCTTGATCACCGAGATCTACAAACCCGCGTCGTTGGTCGGCCAGGTCTACGCACTGCCCTACGGCGCGAGCGGCCCGCTCTCGCCGATCGGCAACGTGTTGGACCTGCAGATCACCCATGACGAGACGGTGAGCCGCCAAGCGGATTTCACGCGCCTGGGCGGCGGCACGCATGCCCAGTTCCGCCGGGTCAACTCAGCGTCCATCGCATTCACCATGGCCGACATCAACATGGTGAACTTCACGCGGGCAGTGCTGGCGACCGCTGCCGAGTCGGCAGCAGGCAGCGTCACCGCCGAAGCGCACAAGGCATACCGGGGCGGCCTGATCCGGCTGGCCCACCTGCAGCCCTCGGCCGTCGTCGTCAAGAAGGCGAGCACGCCGGTAGCCGCGGCGGGCAACTACGAGGTACGGCCGGAAGGCCTCTACATCCTTCCCGACGCAACCGGATTGGCCGATGCCGACGACGTCACCGTGGACTACACGCACGTCGCAACCGCCACCCTCGAAGCGCTGACGCAGAAGGCCCCCGAGCTGCAGATCTGCTTTGCTGGCCTGAACGAAGCCGACTCGGGCAAGCCGGTCGTGGTCGACCTCTGGCGCGTCGGCCAAGGCGTGGCGCGTCAGCTCGCGCTGCTGAACGGCAATTTCATGGGCCTGCCCGTGGAGGGTGAGCTGCAGATCGACCCGACCAAGACGGGCGCGGGCATCAGCCGCTACTACCGCGTTCAGCACACCTGATCCCCCGTTGTCTCCTCGCGGTCGATAGCCGCGTTCGCCCCGCCCGTTTTGCCGAAACGCTGGACTGGCGGGGCTTTTTTTCACCGAGGCCCACCGTTTCATGAACGCCGAGAACACCGTAGACGTCAAGGTCCGCGCATCCACGACGGGCGCGGAAGACGTTCGCGGCATGACCAAGGACATCACCCAACTGGGCGACAGCCTGGGCGGTGAGTTCAAGCGGCGCGCCGATGAAGCGGCCGCTGCCGTCGCCGCGCTCGGCGCCAAGAAGGACGCCATTGCTGCGGTGCGCGACCTCACCAACGCCTCGGGCGCGCTGGCGATCGAGTTGGCAGAAGCAGAGTTCCAGGCCGAGCAGCTCGGCAAGGCCCTGCCCGCCGCTTCCAACGAAGCCAACCGGCTCGCCGCGGCCGAACAGGCGGCCGCCCAAGCCGCGGTAGCTGCCCGAGCCGACCTGGACGAACAGCGCCAGGCGCTAGCGAAGCTGCGCGAGGATTTCACCGGCACAGCGCGCAGCACGGACGCCTACAGAGAGGCGAGCAGCCAACTGCAGGTCACGGTGCGCGAGTTGCGCCGCGATGTCGCTGAAAAGGAGCGCGCTGTAAAGAGCGCCGCCGCCGAGGCCACCGTTGCCGCGCAGGCGGAAGGCGCGCTGGCAAAGCAGTTCGCATCGGCCAGCACCACCGCGCAGCAGATGCGCGGCGCTGTGCAGGAGAACACCCGGGCCCTGGAGGCCTCGAAGACCGTGCTGCAGGGGCTCGGTGTCCAGACCGACCAACTGGCCCAGGCCGAGCGCAACCTGGATGCCGCGCTCGCCCAGGTGCGCGAGGAGGTGCAGCAGCTCGGTCCCGCTTATCAACGGGCCGCTCAACAGGCCACAGCCGCTGCGCAGCAGCAGGGCCAAGCCAGCGCCGCAGCCGAGGATGGCGCGAAGAGGGTCGCGGCCCAGCTCCAGCGAATTCAGCAGATCGCAACAATTGCGGTCGGCGGCGGGTTCGTAAGCGGCCTGGCCAAGGAAGCGCTGTTCACCGCCGATGCTTTCAACAATCTACAGGCCCGCATCCGCCTCGTCACCGGCGAAGGGCCCATCTTCGCCAGGTCGTTCGCCGAAGTCACCGATGTGGCCCTGCGCACCCATAGCGCACTCGAACAGACGGGCATGCTGTTCGGCCGCATCGCGGAAGCCGGCAAGAGCGCCGGGCAATCGACCGAGGTAGCGATCGCGTCCTCGCTTCGCCTCACCGAGACGATCAACCAGGCGGTGCAGTTGTCCGGTGCCAGCCAGGAGTCAAGCAACGCCGCGATCACCCAGCTGATCCAAGGCCTGCAGTCTGGTGTTCTGCGTGGCGACGAGTTCAACTCGGTGATGGAGCAGGCGCCTCGCCTGGCGAAGGCCCTGGCAGACGGCCTCGGCGTGACCACCGGCGAGCTGCGCAAGATGGCCGAGGCCGGAGCGCTCACGGCCGAGACCGTGACACGCTCGCTGCGCAGCCAGGCAGACGTGATCCGCTCGGAGTTCGGAAGCCTCCCGCCCACCGTCGGCCGCGCGGTTGAGAACCTCCGCACGCGCTGGCAGCTGTATCTCGGAGATCTCGACAAGACCAAGGGCATCACCACTACGGTGGCGAGCGCCATCAACGGGCTGGCCAACAATCTGCAGAGCGTGGTCCGAGTGGCCACGGTGGCCGGGACCATCTGGGCCGGCTACGCGCTGTCGCAGAAGCTCGCCGCGGCCGCAGCCACGCAAACCGCGGCCGCGAACGCTCAGCAGGCCGCGGCCAGCAACCAGGCAGCCGTTGCAACCCAGGCGCACGGCCGCGCCGCAACGGTCGCCGCTGCAGAGGTGTCGCGCTATGGCGCTGCGTCTGCGGGCGCAGCCGCAGCCACGCAGGCCGGCAACGCCGCGGCAGCGGCTGGCGGCGGCGGCTTCCGCGCACTGGCCGGCGGCGTCCTCGGCGCGGCGTCACGGCTCGCACTTTGGACCACTGTGGCCTACGGCGCCTACACGGTCCTCAAGGAGACGGGCACCTACCTAGGCGAGAGCGTGGCCCGGTGGCAGGGCTACGGCGAGTCGATCAAGAAGGCCGAGGATGCGATGCGGCTCCAGGAAGAAGCCTCCCGTGCGCGCGCGGCTTCCGAGCTGATCCTGGCCGACCGGCTCCGCGCCATTCAGGAGGCCCAGTTCGGCCTGAGCAAGGAAGCCTCCTCGCTGATCGCGAAATATGACGATCTGCGCAAGCAAGGCGACGGCGCGGCAGAAGCGATCGGAAAGATCGGCAAGGACTTCGACCTACAGAGCGTGAAGGGCATCGGCGATGCGGCCGCGGTGCTGGATCGGCTGGTGGCCCAGGGCAAGATCAGCGCGGGCGAATTTCAGGCGGCCTGGGCAGACGCGCTGAACGGCAAGGACCTTGCGGTCTTCGAGACCAACGCAAGGGCCGCCTTCTCGGGCGCATCGCGCGAGGCCGAGCGCCTGGTGCAACTGCTTGACGCCTCGGCCCGCGAAGCCATCCGCCGAACGGGGCTCGACTTCGACACGATCTCGGGCGGCATGAGCGCCGCCTCCCGCAGCGCAATCAACGACACCGAGGCAATCGTGCGCTCGCTGGGACGACTGCGACAGCAAGGTGTCGATGTCGGCTTGGCACTGCGGACCAGCATCTCCAAGAGCATCGATACAGCCGATAGCCAGCGTGCGGTGCAGTCGGTGCGGCAGCAGATTGAAGGTCTGCGCAGCGTGCTCGGGGACAAGGTCACGGACGGCCTACTGGAGCAGGCGACGATACGCGCCGAGGAGTTGAGGCAGAAGCTGGAAGACAGCGAGAGGGGCGTGCAGAGCCTTTCCGAGGCCTACCGCCGCTTCGGGCTCGCCACGGAAGGAGACCTTCAGCGCGTAGCCAAGAGCACCAAAGAGGCATACGACGTTCTGCGTGACAGCGGAAAGGCGACTGCAGAAGAACTACGCATCGCGTTTGAGAAAACGGCTGATGCCGCGATCAAGGCAAACAAGGGCGTCGCGCCCTCGTGGTTGGCCACGGAGGGCGAGGTTGTCCGCGCGAGGTCGAGAGCCGCTCAGCAGGCGAGCGGCGCAGTCTCCGGTGGAGGGGGCGTTGAGCGGAGCGACCGAGTCAGCGGGTCGCGCTCAGGTGGTGCGACTGGGCCGACCGCGGAGGACGTAGCTCTCGATCCTCGCCAGGACCGCCGGGGGCAGAGCGCAGGCGTGATCGGTCCGAGCCAGAACGTCAGCTCCAACCTCGGAAACACCCGCGAGGAGAAGCTGTCCGGTCAGGCCGCCTCGGACAACCGGCTGATGTTCGAGCTGAGAGACAAGCTCGACGCCGGCACGCTCACTGCCGACGACGTGGGATCGCTGCGCGCCGTCGTCGCGGCGCTACGCCAAAACGGAAAGGTCAACGCGGACGTCATGCGCCGCAACCCAGGGGCCATTTCGCTCGAAGGGCAAGCCGACGATCGCGCCTGGCAGCGCCGCATGGTGCAGTTCCAGGAGGCGATCGATAGGTTCACCGGCGCCGGTGGAACAGACGGGGCTAGGACGGTTGTGTTGGACCTGCGCACCGACGGCCGCAGCGACGGGATTGCTCGGGTCAACGAGGCTGGCGCCAAGGTCCTGGAGCAATTCACGCGCGCGCTGACCAGCGGCAGGCGTGATACGGGGAAATTTTGATGGCCGTCACCCTCTCTCTTTCGGGCGTCTCCGTGGAACTGCCCAACGATCTGATATGGACCGACGAACTGACTTGGTCGCCGGTTTCGCAACGCAAGGGCTACTCGATCGACGGCGCGCTCATCGTTGACCGCTTCGTGCGAGTCGCCGGTCGCCCCATCACATTGATCGGCAACGAGCGTCGGTCGTGGGTTCTTCGCAGCGTGTTGCAGGCGCTGCAGGCCTGGGCGAGCGCAGTCGATGACCCGATCTTCACGCTCTATCTACGGGGCACAACACATCAGGTGATCTTCGACCTCGGCGAGAGCGGCATGGACGCGGTGAAAGGCGAGCCGGTCTTTGCCTTCGACGAAATGAACCCTGACGACCCCTATTGCAGCGTCGAGCTGCGCTTTCTCACTGTCTGACCAATGCCCATTCTTTCCAGTGACATCAAGCTGCTCGCCACCCAGGTGATGGAAGACGTGCCCGAGGGAGGCGGCGCGCCCACGTCTGTCGTCATCGAGGACGGCAAGAGCAACAACATCTTCAAGGACATCAGCGAAGACAACCGCGTGGCCGGCGCGGTGTCGATCATGAAGATCGCCGCGGCGGTGCGCACGCTCAACACCGAGACGGCGCTCGGCGTGAACGCCATCATCTCGAAGCCGCCGGCCGATCCGAGGGTCAGCGCCGTCCTGTTCTACACGGGCGACTTCTTCGACCGTCGCGCCGCGATCCAGAACCGGGTCGAGAGCTACCTCTCGCCCGGCGAAGAGTTCTCGGGCTTCCTGCTGAGCAACCACGTCGCCGGCCAGAGCGCGATCCAGATTGGCCAGCGCCCGGGTGCCACGCCGCCCGCGGTCAATTCCACACTGCAGATCAGCGGTGGCGGCAAGACCGACTACGTGCGCGTGATGGATGTGGCCGTCGAAACGCGCCAGTACAGCTACGCCGTGAGCGGCACATTCGTGGACTACGAAGTGCAGGTCGCCATTTGCCAGCTCGCCGGCGGGCTCAAGAACGACTATGCCGGCACGGCGGCGAACCGGCTCTACGAACGGTCGGCCTCGGCCGCGGCGGTCAATCGCATGATCGTCGCGGACGCGGCGCGCTACTACGGCATCACGCCGCTGGCGCAGCCGATCACGGCCGGCGCTTTCTCGGCGGTCGGCGAGAGCATCACCGCGCAGATCGTTCCGGCCTCGCAGACCGAAATCCAGCTTCCAAACATCAGCGCCGCGGGCTCCTCGACTGCGCTCGTGCCGGCGGCCGGCGGTACCGTCTCGCTCGCGACCTCGGTCGCGTTCGCGCCCGGCGTCACGGTGTACGTCGGCAACCCGATCTATCCCGGCTCCCTCTCTATCGAGTCCTCGGCCGGCACCTTCACCGACGACGGCAACGCCCTCAAGCTCGGCGCGCTGACGGTCGGCACCGTGAGCCACATTTCCGGGCTGCTCACGTTCGCCAGCAGCTCGCCCACCTACGGCGGCAGCAAGACGCTCACATTCCGCCCGGCAGGCGCGCCGCTGGAGCTGGCCGACTCGACATCGATCGCAGTCACGGCCGAGACGCGGCGCGCCAACTACATCGTGACGATCCTGCCGCCGCCCGCGCCCGGCACAGCGCGCGTGAGTTTTCGCAGCGGCGGCAACTGGTACGAGATGCTCGACGACAGCGCCGGGCGCATGCGCGGCGCCGACTCGTCGGTGGGCGTCGGCACGGTGGACTACGCGAGCGGGACGGTGGCCGCCACCTTGGGCGCGCTGCCCGATGTGGGGAGCGAGATCGTCATCCAGTGGGGCGCGAAGTCCAACTACCGCGACCGCAGCGGCACGCTGAGCGCGGCGGCCTCGATCATCCTGCAGCTCGCGAACCTGGGCGCGGCGCGCAGCAGCGTGTCTATCGCGTGGAATGATGGGACGGCTCGCACCGCGACCGACAACGGGAGCGGCGCCATCAGCGGCGCCGGCACCGGCACGGTGAGCTACGCGAACAGCACCGTGACGCTCAAGCCCACGGTGCTGCCGGCCTCGGCCGTGCTGTTCGCCGTGAGCTACGACCACGGCGATCCGACCACCGAGACGTTCAACGCCCCTGCGCGCGAGGTGGATGGGTCGGTGGCACTCAACCTGGCGCCCGGCACCGTGGCGGGCTCGGTGGAGCTGACGTGGAACCTCGCGCTGCAGTCCACCGGCGGCGTCCCGGCTGACCTGTGGGTGCCGCAGAACTTCGCGAGCAACAAGACCGTGACCGACGACGGCCTCGGCAACCTCAAGGACTCGCTCGGCGTCGTCTTCGGCACGGTCAACTACACCACGGGCGCCGTGACGCTGCACCCGGAGGTCATCTCCACCATCGCGGTGCCGCAGTGGAGCGTGAACCAGCTCGGCGTTCTGGGCACGGTGCTCTCTCCGAACCTGCCGGGCGCGTACCGCAACACGCTGACGGGCTACACCTACCAGGCGCTCGCTGCCACGCTGCCTTTCGATGCGTCGGCGCTGGTCACGGCGAAGTACCGCACCAGCAGCTCGAACACGGCCGCGACCGAGAATTTCCCGGCCCCGGCGCTGTACATCGACCTCCTGCCCACGTACAGCGAGACGGTCGTGCCGGGCAGCGCGCGCTTCTCGCTCGGCGGCAAGACTTACTTCGACCGCGCCGGCGGCATCTACACCGACCTCGACGTGTCCACCGGCGCGGCCACCTACGCCGGCACCATCGACTACGCGACGGCCGTCGTCGCGCTGAACGCCTGGCCGGCCGCGGCCAACGGCAATGTGACGGTGCACAGCCTGCTCACGTCGCTGGACGGCCAGCCCGTCGAGTACGTCGTCTTCCGCACGCCCGTGGCGCCGATCAGCGTGGGCTCGCTGCAGCTGCTCGCCACGAGGGTCAACGGCGGCACGATCAACGTCACGGCGAACAGCAGCGGCATCATCAGCGGCGCCAACGTGAGCGGCACCGTGGACTACCAGACGGGCGTCGTGAAGGTCCGCTTTGGCGACTGGGTGACCGCCGCCGGTAATGAAGGCCAGGTCTGGTACGACGCGGATGCGGTCGGCAGTGACGGCAAGATCTGGAAGCCGGTGCCGGTGTTCGCCAGCACCATCCGCTACAACGCAGTCGGATACACCTACCTGCCGCTCGATGCTTCGCTGCTCGGCCTCGACCCTGTGCGCCTGCCGCAGGATGGCCGGGTCCCGATCTTCTTCAAGGGCGGGCGCGTCGTCATCGGCAACAGCAAGACGACGATTCCGACCGGTGTGAGCAACGGCCAGACCATCGACTGCGCGCGCGTGCGGCTGTCGCGCGTGAAGGTCATCGGCGCCGACGGCGTGACCATCGAGACGGGCTACACGGCGAACCTTGACGCGGGAACGGTCACCTTCACCGACGTGAGCGGCTACAGCCAGCCGGTGAAGATCGAGCACCGCATCGAGGACATGCTGCTGGTCACCGACGTGCAGATCAACGGCACGCTGGTCTTCGCGCAACCCATCTCGCACGACTACGCCGCGGGCGAGAGCTACATCAGCAGTTGCCTGATGCTCGGCGATCTCAAGGCGCGGGTATCGATCTTCTTCGATCAGCAGACGTGGACGGGCGTTTGGTCCGATGCGCTGATCGGCAACGGCGCGGATGCGAGCTACAACGATGTCGACAACCCGCTGATCGTCACGAATCAGGGCGCGGTGACCGAACGGTGGCGCATCCAGTTCGTGACCGCGACCACCTACAACCTGATTGGCGAGCACCTGGGCCAGATCGTCTCGGGTCAAAGCATCTTCGCCGACTGCTCGCCGATCAACACGGCGGCGGGGCAGCCCTACATGACCATCAAGGCGGCCGGCTTCGGCAACGGCTGGGCAAACGGCAACTTGATCCGCTTCAACACCGTGGCGACCACCTCGCCATTCCCGATCCTGCGCTGCGTCCAGATGGGCGCCGAGACGGTGCTCGACGACTCGTTCGAGTTGCTCGTGCGCATGAGCGTCAACCGCGACTGAAAGGCCCAGACCCATGGCATCCGTGGTGGACACCACCGTCAAGTTTTTCGCGAGCACGCAGGCCGGCATGCCGGTGCTCAGTGGCACCGCCGGCTCGGCCAAGGCTGTGCTCGACCTTCTGGTGAACGGCGGCAGCACGTACACGGCCACCTCGCTCACGGTGTCGGGCGGCGTGGCGACGCTGGGCTTCACTGGTACGAATCCATTCCTGAAATGCCAGGTGGTGACTGTGGACGGCAGCAGCATCGGGGCGCTCAACGGCGAGCAGAAGCTGACGAACATCGGCACGAACACGATCAGCTTCGCGACCGCGGCGCCCGATGGGACTGCGACCGGCACGATCACGTTCAAGCTCGCGGGCGCGGGCTGGCAGTGGCTTTTCAGCGGCACGAACAAGGGCGTGCTGAAGGCCTTGAGCCCGGAGGCCAACGGCCAGGTGTTCCGCATCGATGACAACGACGCGCAGGTCGTGCGCGTCGTCGGCTACGAAAGCATGACTGACGTGGACACGGGCACGGCCCCGTTTCCCACCGTAGCGCAGCGCAATGGCGGCGGCTATTGGTTCAAGTCCATTTTCGCGAACGCGACGGCCGTGCGCTGGTCGTTGTACGCGGACCATCGGTGCTTCTTCCTTTGCATCGCGCACTACACGGCGACGAATGCTGGGTTTTTGAACCACCTCATCTACGGCTTCGGAGACGCAATTTCCCTGGCGCCAGGTGGTGATCCCTACGCGACGTTTGTCGGTCACAACTGGGGAGGCCCGTCGGCTACAAGCTCGACTTACACCAACTACGGGTGCTTGTCCGCGACGAACTCGCAGGCGGGTTTCGCGGTGTCGATGTGTCGCGCGTTCGGTGGGGCTGCAGGCGGCCAGTTGACGATGTCGCGCCCCTACATGGGCGATGCAATAACCCTCGGCAACTACTCGGGCATCACCGGGTCGCTGGGGTCGGTGACGGGCAATGTCGACGGCAAGGTGATCACCTCGCGCCGCTTCTTCGGGGCCAGCCAGACGAGCCAGATTCCGCGTGCCGACATGCCCGGTCTGTTGTCGATTCCTCAATCTGCTGCATATGGGCAGATCCTCGACGGTGACACGCTCGACGGCGCGGGAGAGTTTGCCGGCCGACTTCTGCGGGCAGTACGCACGGGCGGAAGCAACACCTTTGACGCCAGTGCGAACAGTGCCCTGTGGAGCGGCGCGGCCCTGTTCGATGTGACTGGTCCGTGGAGGTAGCGTGGCACACCTGACACGAGGAGCAAGGGCAAATGTCGGCGGCCGGTGGGTGCGGCCGACCTACTTCCCAGATGCGCGTTGGGGCCGCGGCCGCATCACCGGCACGGTGGAGCTCTACGGCACGCCGGCCAACACGTTTTTGCGCCGCATGGTGCGCCTGTACCGCGAGGTCGATGGCGTGCTGCTACAGCAGGTCTGGAGCGATGCGGTCACGGGCGTCTACGTGTTCAACGACGTGGACCCGGCCGGCATCTACACGGCGATGACCTACGACTACACGAATGACAAGCGCGTGGTGGCCGCGGATCACATCTGCCTGGCCAATGGGACCTTGGAGCTGATCCCATGAACGTGCAGGCGGTCAATGCGATGTTGGTCGGGCTGCTCGCGCGCATCGGCACGGCCGGCGCGATGAAGTTCTTCTCGGGCACGAAGCCGGTCGAGGGAGGCGGCGAGACGACGCGCTTGGCTACGGTCGTGCTCGCCGAGACGGCCGGTGTCGTGGACAGCGGTCGCGTGACGCTCACGCCGCGCGATGCCTTCGTGCTGGCTGAGGCCACTGGCGTGCCGACATGGGGTCGCCTCGAAACGACCGATGGCATGTGGGTGTGGGATTTCACCGTGAGCGGCCAGAGCGGCAGCGGGCAGGTGAAGGTGACCGTGGTTGATCCAACGCCGGGCGACCCTGAGGGCAAGCTCTACCAGGGCGGCAAGTTCTTTCTGACAAGGGCGAATCTTGGCGAATAGGCTGATCTTTCGCGACCCCCCGGTCACGGGATCGCCGGTCCGCCTCGTCTTCGGCCAGCCCGAAACGCCGGACAGCCTCGCCTACGCATCCGGCACGCTGCCGCTGCCGGTCTTCATGTTCACGGGCGAGGCCTCAACAGGGGCGCCGTCGTCGGCCCTCGCTGAGGGCTCGCTCGGTGCGCTGCCGGTTTTCGTCCTGTCCGGGGATTCTGCCTACGACAGTGCGACCGAACGCCCCGTAGTCGGCGGCGCCGCATCGCGGTGGCAGCGTGCGGCGGAGCAGCCTGCGACCATCGCCAGCCGCTGGCAGGCGGCCCAACGCGCTTCAGGCAGGGTAGGGGTGCGGCAGCAGGCCGCGGCGCCGCTGTCGGCCGGCTATCGCGCTCCGTGGGTGGATTCCACGCGGGTGCGTGTCGGTGCGCGCACGGGCTGGCAGGACGCGGACGGCCTGCGCGCGAGCGCGCTGCTCGCGTGGGAGGAGTCCGAGCGGCTGCGCGACGGGGCGCGCACGCGCTGGCAGGAGGCCGAGCGCCTGCCGGTGGCAACGGTGGTCGTGCGGCATCAGGCCGCGCTGCATGTGCGCCGCGGCGCTGCGTCGGCCTGGCAGGAGGCCGAGCGCATCGAGGTGTCGAGCGGCGTCCCCGTGCATTGGGGCCGCGATGTGCGCCGCGGCTGGCGCGTGCGCTGGCAGGAAGCGACGCAGCCTGTCGCGGGCAAGCGACCCATCGTGGAGCCGCCCGAGGACCCTTGCTACATCCCGAGCACGCGGCTCGTTTTCAGAGCCCCGGCCGCTCGCAACAACCGGCTGATTTTCATTTGCGAACGGCACCAGCAATCGCCCGGAATCGCGCCACTTTTCATTCCTCTCCTGAGGTTCTACATGTCTACACATCACCTTGAGGCGGTCCTGCTCCCGTCTCTGGAGCGTGTCCCTCTCTCGGACGTGGTGATCGAGGCCGACGCCTCCATGCCGCATTGGAAGCTGAGCGCCAGCGGACCGCTCGGACTGCTTGAGCAGTTCGGGTTAACTGGAACTCCCAAGCTGGTAAGGGTCACGGTCGATGGCCTTCCTTGGGTATTCGCCATCGAAGGCCGAGGGCGCTCGCGCGTTCCTGGCGAGCGGCGAGCGCGCCTGACAGGGCGCAGCGTGCCGGCACTGCTGGGCGCGAATGGATTGCCGGTGCAGACCTGGTTGAATGAGGCGCCTATATCGGCAGCTCAGATCGTGGGGCAGGCGCTGCAGTTCACAGGCGTCGACGTGGACTGGCAGATCCCTGACTGGTTGGTGCCAGCCGGCGCCTGGAGCTTTCGCGGCAAGCCGCTGGCCGCGGCGGTGCGCGTCGCGGAGGCAGTGGGCGCCGTGCTGCAGAGCCACCCGACCGATCCGACGTTGATCTATTTGCCCAGGTACAAGCACATGCCCTGGGAATGGGACGCCGGCACGACCACTCCAGACGTCTCGGTGGCCAGCGCGGCGATCAGAAACGACGATCTGGAGCTCGACGAGCAGCCAAGCTGGGAGGCGGTCTACGTCTTCGGTGGCGCCCAGGGCGTAGGGCGTCGCGTCGTGCGAAACGGGACCGCAGGCGACATCCTTCACGAGCAAGTCGTTGACGACCTGATCACGGCCCACGAGGCGGCAGTGGAGCGCGCCCGCTCGGTGCTGGGCGGCGGCGGTGCGCAGTCGCAGGTATCCGTATCGCTCCCAATCCTGACAGGCGGAACGCTTCCCGGCGTGCTTCGCGTCAACCAGTTGCTGGAGGTGAACGAGCCGACGGAGACCTGGCGAGGCTTGGTGCGAGCGGTTTCTGTGCGAGCAAGCATGGAGGACGTCAGCCAATCCGTGAGGGTCGAGAGGCACTTCCTATGAGCATCTCCCTTTTTCTCCAGCTGGAGCAGTTGCGCCAGACGGACCCGCTGCTTTCCGGCGTGGTGGCGCAAGTGCACGCGGATGGAACCGCGACCGTGACACTGCCGGGCGCTGGGCAGATGCGGGTACGCAATCCGCTGGCCAGCGCGCAAGGCGCCTTCGTCTATCTCCAGGGCGGCGCCATCAGCGGCGCCGCGCCGGCGCTAGAAGTCATCGACGTTTTCATCTGATGCTCCAGGAGGTGCCCCAAGCGTTATAGACGCCTAAAAAAAGACGGGCGACCTGGTCGAGTGCGCGAACACCCTTCCAAGCCCCAATTCGCAGAACGAGCCTGCAAGCTGGCAAGGCCCGCCTACCCTGTACAGAGCGGGTCGAGCCTACCAAAAAACGGAAACTGGCTTGCAAAATATGAAAGAGATTCGTTGCGGCGGATGCCGTCGCAAACTCGGCACGGGCGTCTTCACCCAGCTCGTGATCAAGTGCCCCCGGTGCGGGGCGATGAACCACCTGAGCACCCCGAGTGCCTCGTCAGAACGCCATCAGAGCGTCCAACCAGGCCAAAGCTCAGATGACCGATCCCACGAACCCTCAATTTTCGTTTCTGGATGAACCGCCGCCCGCCGCGGCCGCCGGCCGGCCATCGCTGGCTAAGCGCTTCTTGACCGTCCCTTTCACTGTGCTCGACGCCCGCACGGGCTGGTGGCAGGGCCGCAAAGCAGATTGGCTGCGTCTTGGCCTGCGATCAGACGTTGGACGCGACGAGCAACTGCTGTTCTCCGCCTCCTCTCAGCCGCCCGATGTGTATGAGGCCAAGACCGAGTACCAGGTGCGCGTGGGGCGAGAGGTCAGCTGGGCGGAGTTCATCGAGGCGAACCCGGGCGTGGCCCGGCAGCCCGGCACGAGCATCTTCGACCCCGTCCTGTGCGAGCTGGTGTACCGTTGGTTCTGCCCCGTGGACGGCCAGATCCTGGACCCGTTTGCCGGCGGGTCCGTTCGTGGGGTAGTGGCCGCACTCTGCGGGCGCCGATACGCTGGCGTAGACCTCCGCGCCGAGCAGATCGACGCCAACCGGGCGCAATGGGCCGAGATCGGCCAGCCAGGCGATACCGCCCCCGTCTGGCGCTGCGGGGACAGCCGAGGCATCGCCACGCTCTGCACCGGGCTGGCCGCTGACCTGGTCTTCTCCTGCCCACCCTATGCTGATCTGGAGGTTTACTCCGACGACCCGGCCGACCTGTCGACAATGGACTACCCCCAGTTTTTGGCCGTCTATCGCGAGATCATCGCGAGCGCAGTCGGCATGCTCAGGCCCGATCGCTTCGCCTGCTTTGTGGTGGGCGACGTGCGCGATCGGCGAGGTTTCTATCGGGAATTCGTGTCTGACACCATCGCGGCCTTTCGGGATGCAGGAGCCAGGCTCTACAACGAGGCGATCTTGGTCACGCCGGTGGGCTCCCTGGCCATGCGCGCAGGCAAGCAGTTCGAGATCTCGCGCAAGCTGGGGAAAGCGCACCAGAACGTGCTGGTGTTCGTGAAGGGCGATCCGAGGAAGGCGACCGCCGCGTGTGGGCCGGTGGGTTGACCGGCACTAGTCCCCGAAGCGTTCCAGCAGCGCGGCCCGGCCGGCCGCTTTGACGGCCTCGATGTCCTTGCCGAGTTGGATCATGAACCGAGGATTGGTGTAGGCCGCCCGCGCGTCCAGCACGGCATTTCGGTGGCGGTCCAGCCTTGGGAAAGATGCCGCAAGACGGATGGCTTCGGGCCAGTCGCCGGCAGCCATGTGCCGGCGGACGATCGACGCTTTCGATTGAGGCGCAGTAGACATCCGAGTCCCGCAGAGTTGAGCGGGTCGGACTCTATGAGGTGCCGCAGGAATGTCCAGGCTTTGCCGGGGTCTCAGCCGGCTAGATCGGCTGAGCGAAGACGGCGACCCAGTGGGAGTGGCTGCTCTTGTGGTGCCGGGACTCCCTCCGTTCGAAAGTGACTCGCACGCGCCCGACGCGCTCGGTGTCGAGATCGACGTCTCGAAAGGCTGGCTCGCTGTCGGCCGGTTCGGGCAGCTGACCCACGGCGGCGGATAGCTCGTCGACCGCGATGCTTGCCAGCACGCCGTTCGGATGGAAGGGCTTGCTGAAGTCTGGCCGCTGGCCATCGCCGTACTGCACCAGCATCTTCAAGGCGGTCATGCCGTTGCGCACGCCCTTGTCCTCGTCGCAGTTGTTGAAGATCATGTGCGCGTTGCGCGCCTTGTAGGCCAGCCGCACCGTCTCAGCGATGATCCCCTTCAACTCCGCATCCGAGTACTCGTAGGAAAACCGTTCGGCGGGCGAGCTGACCGTCGCGTTGTAGGTCTCGGTGTTCCTGCCATGCAGGCGCACCAGCATGTAGTCGGGGTTCGTGACTTCCCAGATGGGCGGCACCGAGTTGTCGAAGCCACGCGGGCCGTCGACGACCGTGTGCACCGCGCCCAGGGCACGCAGCATGGCAAGGGTATCGACGGTCCGCTTCGCGCCGTCCCACCAGCTGCTGTGCCGGAACTCCACGCTGAAGGTGTGCGCGTCCAGCTTCTCTCGGATGGCCTCGAGGTGCGCCGTCACGCGAGGCGAGGGGACCACCGAGGGCGGAAACTGGAAGTGGATCAGCCCCAGCTTGCCATTCACGCGCAGCGGCTCGAGCGACTGGCGGAAGGCATCCCACAGCGCGTCTTTCACCTCGTCGGCGGTATCGCGGTAGAGCAGCCGCTTCCGGCCAGGCAGTAGCTCTTTCACGCCGCGCGGCAGCACCTGGACGTCGGTCTGGTGGCCGGTGAAGAACCGGAACGCCTTCACGTTGAAGACGAAGCCCTCGGGCGTGCGGGCCGCCCAGTTGTGGGCGTTCGTCTGCGAGGGAATCGCGTAGTAGCTGCTGTCGACCTCGACCAGCGGGAAGATGCTGGCGTAGTAGCGCAGGCGCGCCTCCGGCGTCTTGCAGTCCGAAGGGTAGAAGCGGCCGCACTCGATCAGCGTCTTCTCGGCCCATGATGCGTGCCCGACGAGCGTCATGACCCAATTATGGGCGTCCCGCGCAAGTCTGAGTCAGCCGGGCTGTTCTGATCCCGGTAGCCATCGGCCTGATCCGCCTCACGGGCGGTACGGCTCTTCGTACAGGGCACGCAGCTCGTGGAGCCGTGAAGCTGCGTTCGCAAACGCCTGCTGAATCTCGTCCGGGGTCGGCTGGGGATATCCGGCCGGAGGCAGGATGGTCTTCCGAAGTCGTTCGCACCCTGCTTCCCAGCTCATGAGGGCTGTGACTTTCGCCTTGTGCTCTGGGTCGCTGGTACTCATCCCAGGATGTTAGCCGGCTGGAATGCAATTCCGTTTCCACCGGTGAAACGGCTCGGCCGGGCAGTTATCGCGCGTCAGCGGACGAAGTTATCGCGGTCCGCTTCAGTCACCCGCGTAACGGCCGTAACCGGCCGGGCGCCGCGTGGCCTCATGCATAATTAAATGAGAAACGTTCTTATTAACTTGCAAGCCGGCGCGATCGAGCCATCCGCCCGGCCCGTGCCCGAATCGCCATGTCCGCCCCTGCCACCACCGCCGAATCCGCTGGCGACGTCGCGAGCCTCTATGCCGAGCACCACGGATGGTTGCGGCACTGGTTGCGCGCGCGGCTGGGCAATGCCTGCGACGCGGCCGACCTCGCCAACGACACCTTCGTCCGCATCCTCGCCAACCGGCGCCGCCAGCACTGGGGCGAGGAGCCGCGCGCGCTGCTCACCCATATCGCCAAGGGCCTGGTGATCGACCACTGGCGGCGTGCCGAGGTCGAGCGCGCCTACCTCGAGGCGCTGGCCCACCGGCCCGAGGCCGAGGCGCCGTCGCCCGAGACGCGGCTGCTGGTGCTGCAGACGCTGCAGCGCGTCGATGCGCTGCTGCGCGCCATGCCGGCGCGCACGCGCGAGATCTTCCTGCTGGCGCAACTCGATGGCCTCGGCTACGCGGCGATTGCCGCGCAGTTGCGGACCTCGGAGGTCACCGTCAAGCGCCACATGCGCAAGGCCTTCGTCGCCTGCCTGGCGGCCGCATGAACCGCATGGGCGTTTCGCAGGAACCGGGTGCGGCGCTGCTCGGCGAGGCCGCCGACTGGATGGTGCGGCTCGGCGGCGGCCCGGCCGATCCGCGCGAGCACGAGGCCTTCGCGCGCTGGGGCCGGCAAAGCGCCGCCCATGCCGAGGCCTGGCGCCGCGCGACCTCGGTGCAGTCCCTGTTCGCGCAGGTGCCCGAGGGCGTGGGCGGCGACGCGCTGCGCCGCGTGCGCCCGCGTGGCCGGCGCCAGGCGCTGCAGCTGCTGGCCACCGTGGCGCTCGCCGCGCCGCCGGCCTGGTGGCTGTGGCGCGAGCAGCCGTGGCAGGACTGGGTCGCCGACCTGCGCACCGCCACCGGCGAGCAGCGCCGGCTCACGCTGGCTGACGGCACGACGGTGGTGCTCAACACCGCCACCGCGCTCGACGTGCGCTTCGATGCCGAATGGCGCAGGCTCTGGCTGCATGCGGGCGAGATCCTGCTGACCACCGGCCACGACGCCTTGCCGGCCTCGCTGGCGCGGCCTTTCGTGGTGCAGGCGCCGCAGGGCACGGCGCGCGCGCTCGGCACGCGCTTCACCGTGCGCCGCGAGGCCGACAGCCTGCGCGTGGCGGTCTACGAGGGCGCGGTCGAGCTGCGTTCGGCCGCCACCGGGCAGACGCGGATCGTGCCCGCGGGCATGCAGGGCGCGATCGGCCCCGCGGGGCTCGGCGCCGAGGCGCCGGCCGACCCGGCGGCGCTGATGTGGGAGCACGGCATGGTCGTGGCCAAGGACATGCGCCTCGACGCGCTGGTGGCGGAGCTCTCGCGCTACCGCGGCGGCGTGCTGCGCTGCGATCCCGCGGTCGCCGCGCTGCGCGTGTCGGGCGCCTTCCCGCTGCGCGACACCGATGCCAGCCTCGCGCTGCTGGCCAAGACGCTGCCGGTGCGCATCGGCGGCATCACGCGCTACTGGACCGTGGTCGAGGCGCGCTGAAAAAAAGCTGATCCCTTTTTCGCGCTCGAGCGGTGTACCGGAAGAAGGGCCTCGAGACCGAGGCCTGCCCTTTCGTCCACCGCCTGCATGCAGCACCAAGAAGGAAGCATCTTGTCCGTCCGCCGTTCCTCCGCGCCCCCTCCACTCGCCCGCACCGCGCGCGCCCTGTGCCTGGGGCTTGCCTTCGCCGCCCTCGGCCCGGCCGCCGGCGCCCTCGCGGCCGAGCCCGCGCCGCCCGAGGCGCGCGCCGACTACGACATTCCCGCCGGCCCGCTGAGCCATGTGCTGGCCCAGTTCGCGGCCCAGGCCGGCGTGCCGCTGTCCTTCGACCCGGCCACGCTGGCCGGCCTGCGCAGCCCCGGCCTGCGCGGGCGCTTCGGCATGCGCGAGGGCTTCGCGCGGCTGCTCGCGGGCAGCGGCCACGCGCTGGTCGACAAGGGCAGCCGCAGCTATTCGCTCGGGCGCGTGGCCGCGCCGGCGGCGGTGACGCCGCCGCTGTCCCCGGCGGGCGCCGCGCAGTTGCCCGAGGTGCGCGTGAACGCCGACCCGGCGCCGCCCACGCTGGCCGACGACACCGGCTTCGTCGCCCGCCGAAGCGCCATGGGCACCAAGACCGACACCGCGCTGGTCGAGACGCCGCAGGCGATCTCGGTGATCAGCCGCCAGGAGATGGATGCGCGCGGCGTGCAGACCGTGACCGAGGCGCTGCGCTACGTGCCCGGCGTGGCGATCGAGACCTACGGCCCCGACTCCAAGGGCTACGACTGGCTGATGATCCGCGGCTTCAACGGCCAGGCCACCAGCGACTACCGCGACGGGCTGCGCCAGGCCAGCTACAGCTACGCGCTGTTCCGCACCGAGCCTTACGGCATGGAACGCATCGAGGTGCTGCGCGGCCCCTCGTCGGTGCTCTACGGCCAGGCCGAGGCCGGCGGGCTGGTGAGCCGCACCAGCAAGCGGCCCACCGGCACGCGCCTGCGCGAGGTCGAGGCGGGCGCGGGCACGCACGAGGTGAAGCAGGGCGCCTTCGACATCGGCGACGTGGCCGGCGAGGACGGCCGCGTGGCCTGGCGCCTGACCGGCTTCGCGCGCGACGGCAACAACGTGTTCGACGACCGCAACGACCGCGCCTACCTCGCGGGCGCGGTGCGCTGGAAGCTCTCGGGCGACACCGAGATCACCTTCCTGGCCGACTACCTGCGCGACCGCAGCACGCTCGCGAACAACTGGTCATGGACCTGGCCCGGCCCGGTGCCCACGCACATCTCGTACTCCGAGCGCGGCTTCGACCGCTTCCACCAGAACCAGGGCTCGGTCGGCTGGGAGCTCGAGCACCGCATCGGCGAGCAGTGGCGCCTGCGCCAGAACGCGCGCGTGGGCGATGTCGACGTGCCGGTGTTCAACAAGACCATGCTCAACGGCCTGCGCGCCGATGGCCGCACGCTCAACCGCTATGCGTTCCGGCGCGAGGAGAACCTGCGCCAGGTCGCGATCGACAACCAGCTCGCGGGCCGCGTCGCGCTCGGCGACACGGTGCACGAGTTGCTGCTGGGGCTGGACCTGTCGCGCGTGAAGGCCCACGCGCAGCGCTGGATCGGCGCCGAGCCCACGCTCGACCTGCTGGCGCCGGTCTACGGCCAGACCTTCGCGCTGCCGGCCACGGCCCAGCTCGACAGCCGCGTCGCGCAGTACCAGAGCGGCATCTACCTGCAGGACCAGGTCCGCTTCGGCGAGCGCTGGCTCGCCACGCTCGGCGGCCGCTGGGACCGCGCGCGCACCACCACCGACAACCGGCTCAACGGCCAGCGCCAGGCGCAGCGCGACCAGGCCTTCTCGGGCCGCGCCGCGCTCAGCTACGGCTTCGCCAGCGGCCTGGTGCCGTACGCGAGCTATGCCACCTCGTTCCTGCCGCTGATCGGCACCAACACCGCCACCGGCGCGGCCTTCGAGCCGACGCGCGGCAAGCAGTTCGAGCTCGGCCTCAAATACCAGCCGCCGGGCAGCGACAGCCTCTACACGGCCGCGCTGTTCGACCTGCGCAAGACCAACGCCGCCACCACCGACGGCCTGACCGGCTTCACGCGCCAGGTCGGCGAGACGCGTTCGCGCGGCCTCGAGCTCGAGGCCAAGACCAGTCCGGCGCGGCGCTGGAACCTGGTCTTCAACTACACCTACAACGACGTCGAGGTCACGCGCAGCGACGTGAAGAGCGAACTGGGCCGCCGCCCCGCGCTGGTGCCGCGTCACATCGCCTCGGTCTGGAGCGACTACCGCTTCGACGGCGCGCTCGCGGGCTTCGGCGTGGGCGCCGGGCTGCGCTACGTCGGCAAGACCTACGGCGACGCGGCCAACCAGATCGCGGTGGGCGGACGCACGCTGCTCGACCTCGCGCTGTACTACGAGCTGCCGCACTGGCGCTTCGCGCTCAACGTGAGCAACGCGCTCGACAAGCGCTACCTCTCGACCTGCGCGAGCAGCGCCTGCTACTGGGGCGCCGAGCGCAGCGCGCTGCTGAGCGCCAGGTACAGCTTCTGAGCCCGCGGCGGTTCAGCCGCGCGCGGGCAGCACGTTGCGCGGGTCCTGCCGCAGCACCAGGTCCCAGAGCTGTTGCCCGGTCGGCGCGCGCGACTCCTCGCAGACATGCGCGACCAGCCCGGCCGCGCGCCCGACCAGCGCGAGGCCGCGGCCCAGCAGCGGGTCGAGGCCCATGTCGGCGAGCACCGCGCCGTTGGCACCGGCCGCGTTGAGCGGCAGGTGGCGGCCGTGGTCCTCGCGCAGCACCTCGACCAGCGCGAGCGCGAGGCGCCAGTGGCGCCCGAAGTAGCCGTTGGCCTTCGACACGGCCAGGAGCGTCGGCACGCGCGGATCGCCGTCGACATGGATCGGATGCCCGATGCCCGGGATGCTGCGCCTGGCCTGCCGGCGCTCGCGCACCAGCGTGGCCGCGCGTTCGCGCACTTCGGCATCGCTCGCGTCGTCGGCCAGGCCTTCGGCGGCCGCGAGCAGCATCTCGCTGACGTTCTGCACCGTGCCGAGGAAGTTCGAGCCCGCGCCCAGCAGGCCCGCGGCCACCGCGCCCTGCAGCGACTCGGGCGCGCCGAGCCAGGTCATGCGCGTGGCGATCGCGCTCGGCGTGAGGCCGTGGTCGGCCGCGGTCACCAGCAGCATGTTGACCATGGCCTTCTCGCGCGGCTCGGGCAGCCGCGCCATCGCGAGCAGCCACAGCATCTCGACGAAGTCGAGCTTGCCGATGATCTCGGTGGCGAGGTTCATGCCGCGCACGTGGATCGCGTCGGGGGTGGTGTAGCCGATCTCGGTCCTGATCGTCATCGCCGGCCCCTCAGCCCGCCAGGCCCACGGTGATGCCGCCGCAGACATAGAGCACCTGGCCCGTCATGAACGAGGCCATCGGGTGCATGAAGGCATCGACCGCGTGCGCCACCTCGGCGGGCTCGCCGAAGCGCTGCACCGGAATGCCCTCGGCGATGCGCCGCGTGCGCGGGCTGTCGGCGGGATTCGCGGCCTTGAAGGCCTCGGTGGCGATCGGGCCCGGCGCCACCGCGTTGACCGTGATGCCCTGCGCCGCGAGCTCGAGCGCCCAGGTGCGCGTGAGCGCGTTGAGCGCGCCCTTGGCGGCCGAGTAGCCGCTGCGCAGCTCCTTGCCGAGCGCGGCCCGGCTCGTGATGTTGACGATGCGTCCGCCGCCGGCCGCGCGCATCGCGGGCAGCACGGCCTGCACGCACTGCAGCGCGGCGCGCGCGGTCACGCCGATCTGCAGGTCGAAGTCGTCGAGCGAGGTGCTCTCGAGCGGCGCCGGGCGGATCGCGGCCACGTTGTTCACCAGGCCGGTGAAACGATGGCGGCCGCAGGCTTCGGCGAGCGCGGCGGCGAGCGCCTCGCGGTCGGCCATGTCCACGCGCAGGTGGTCGCCGCTGCGCGCGTCGGGCGGCGGCTGGAGGTCGAGGCTGGTGACCTGCCAGCCGCTCTCGATGAGGCGGCGGCAGATCGCGAGGCCGATGCCCGAGGAGCCCCCGGTGACGAGGGCGTGGCGATCGGTGCTTGGCGTGGAATTCATGGCGTAGCGTGATGCGGTGAGGAGGTCTCGCTGCCGGCGCCCATGCGCCGCAGCACTTCGATGCGTGCATCCTTCTTCGAGGCCTTGCCGTTCGCGGTGCGCGGCAGCGCGTCGAAGAAGTGCACCGCCTTCGGCGTCTTGACGGGATCGAGCCGCTCGCGCACCCAGGCGACGAGCTCGGCGGCCTCGCAGGCCGCGCCCTCGCGCAACTGCACCGCGGCATGCACGGCCTCGCCCCACTTGTCGTCGTCGACGCCGATCACCACGCAGTCGTACACGGCCGGATGGCGGCCCAGCACGTTCTCCACGTCGGTCGGGTAGACGTTGAAGCCGCCGGTGATGATCAGGTCGCGGATGCGGTCCTTGAGGAACAGGAAGCCGCGCTCGTCGAGATAGCCGCCGTCGCCGGTGCGCAGCCAGCCGTCGTGGAAGGCCTCGGCGGTCTTCTCGGGCTGCTTCCAGTAGCCCGACATCACGAGGTCGCCACGCACCACCACCTCGCCGCCCTGGCCCGGCGGCAGCAGCGCGCCGGCCGGGTCCATGATCGCGACCTCGGTCATCAGCGCGGCGCGGCCCACCGACTCGAGGTTGCGCGGATCGAGCGCGTCCTCCACCGGCATGTAGGAGATGATGGCCGGCGCCTCGGTCTGGCCGTAGCCGGTCTCGACATGGCCGAACACCTGCTGCGCCTCCACGATCTTCGCGCTGCGCATCGGCGCCGCCGCATAGACGAAGTGGCGCAGCGCGCGCCAGTCGCGCCCGCGCGCCGTCGGGTCCTCGAGCAGGCTGTAGATCAGCGTGGGCGGCATGAACACCGCGGTCACGCGGTCGTGCTCGAGCTGGTCGAGCACCTCGCGCGGCTTCGTCGAGCGCGGCAGCAGCACCGTGCCGCCGCTGCCGAGCACCGGCAGCAGGAAGGTCGAGGTGCCGTGCGTGATCGAGGCCACCGCGAGGTAGCGCTCGTCGGCGTCGAGCTTCATCGCCTGCATGATCGAGACGATGGTCGTGTTCCACGCGCGGTAGCTCTGCATCACGCCCTTGGGCGCGCCGGTGGTGCCGCCGGTGAACTTGATCGCCTGGATCTCGGCCAGGTCGTGGCGCACCGGCACGGGCCGGTGGCCCGCATGCACGGCCAGCAGCGCCGAGAGTTCGCAGTCGGTGGGCGCCGTGCCGAGCGCGCCCGGCCGGTAGACCACGCGCGGCGCGCCGGTGGCCTCGAGCTTGGGCACCTGCTCGTGCTCGGCGATCACCAGCGCGGCTTCGGTGAAGTCGACGATGCGGCACAGCTCGTCGGCGCCGGCGCGCGGATTGAGCGGCACCCAGATGCGGCCCGCGAGCAGGGTCGCGAACAGCGACACCACGTGGGCGAGGTGGTTGCCCGCGCAGATCGCGATGCGTCCGCGCGGATCGGGCACCAGCGCCTGGAACGCGGCGGCCAGCGCCTCGGTGCGGGCCAGCAGCTCGGCGTAGCTCAGCGCGCCCTCGGGGCCCGAGAGCGCGACCTTGTCGGGATGGCGGCGCGCGGCGCGCAGCAGGAAATCGATCGGCCGCATCCGCTCACTCCGCCTTCGCGCCCGAGACGCGCACGATCTCGGCCCACTTGTCGTACTCCTTGCGCACGAACTGGTCGAAGGCCGGCTGCGGCATCGGCAGGATGTCGGCGCCGAGGTCGCGGTAGCGCGCCTTCACGCGCTCGCTGCGCAGCGCCTTGTCGACCTCGTCGTGCAGCCGCGCCACCACCGGCGCGGGCACGCCGGCCGGCACGAACAGGCCCGACCAGGCGGTGGACTCGTAGCCCGCGAGGCCGGCCTCGGCCATCGTCGGCACCTCGGGCAACAGCGGCGAGCGCTGCGCGCCGGTGACTGCCAGCGCGCGCAGCGAGCCCTTGGCGATGTGCGGCAGCGAGGTCGGCAGGTTGTCGAACATCAGGTCGATCTGGCCGCCGATCAGGTCGGTCAGCGCGGCCGCGCCGCCGCGGTAGGGCACGTGCAGGATGCTCACGTGCGCGAGGTGCTTGTAGAGCTCGCCCGACAGGTGGATGCTGCTGCCGTTGCCCGAGGAACCCATCGTGAGCTTGCCCGGCGAGCGCTTCGCGAGCGCCGTGAGCTCGGCCACCGTCCTGGCCGGCAGCGCGGGATTCACCACCAGCACGTTGGGCACCGAGCCCACCATCGCCACCGGCACGAAGGCCTTGCGCGTGTCGTAGGGCAGGTTGCCGTAGAGCGTGGGATTGATGGCGTGCGTGCCGACGGTGCCGAGCATCAGCGTGTAGCCGTCGGCCGGCGCGTTGGCGACCTCGCGCGCGCCGATGTTGCCGCCGGCGCCGGGACGGTTGTCCACGATCACCGGCTGGCCCAGTGCCTGCGCGAGCTCGGTGCCCACGAGGCGCGCGAACAGGTCGGCCGCGCCGCCGGGCGGGAAGGGCACGACCAGGCGCAGCGGCTTGGCGGGCCAGGCCGGTGTCTGTGCCATGGCACCGGTGGCGAGGGCGGCCAGCGCGAGGGCGCCGGCGCCCAGGAGGGATCGTCGTTTCAAGGCTTGTCTCCGAAAGCGGGAAGAAAAAGAGAGGAAGGGCTCAGGCCGACGCGCCGGGTGCGCGCGCGATGCCGTGGCGCAGGCCGCCGTCCACCGGCAGCTCGGCGGCATTGATGTAGGCAGCCTCGTCCGAGAGCAGGAAGCAGGCGGCGTTGGCGATGTCCCAGGCGCTGCCCTGGCGGCCGAAGGGCAGCGGCCCGCTCGCGCGGCCCGGGCGCGCGGCGCTCGCGGCGCGGCCCATGGGCGTGTCGATCAGGCCCGCGCGCACGATGTTGGCGCGGATGTCGCGCCCATGGCCCTCGAGCGCGACCGCGCGGCACAGCGCCGAGAGCGCGGCCTTCGAGCTCTCGTAGGCCGGGTTGCGGCCCGCGGGCATCAGCGCGGCCAGCGAGGAGACGAACACGATCGCGCCGCCGTGCTGCATGGCGGGCAGCGCCGCCTGCGCGCACAGCAGGTGGCCGCGCAGGTTCACGCCGAGGATCGCGTCCCAGCTCTCGGGCGTGACCTCGGCCAGCGGCCGGCGGTCGCTGATGCCGGTGTTGAGCACCAGCGCGTCGAGCACGATGCCGCCTTCGGCCAGCGTGGCGAACAGCGCGCGCACCTGGGCCGGGTCGCCGATGTCGGCGGCCAGGGCCACATGCCGCGCACCGGGCGCCTGCGCCTCGAGCGCGGCCACCGTGTGCCGCGCGGCCTCGAGGTCGCGATCGGCGCACACCACGCGCGCGCCGCGCCGCGCGAGCCGCACGCAGATCGCGCGGCCGTTGCCCACCAGTCGGGGATCGCCGCCGGCGGCCTGGCCGCCACCCACCACCAGCACCGTGCGGCCGGCAAAATCGCGCCTTGTTTCTGAGAACGTTTCCATATCGATTCCAAGGTTAAAGTGAGCGCCCAGGAGGCCGCAATCCATGGAACGTTTGCATAAGGGAAAACTATGAGCCGAACGCCCAGCCAGGCGGTCTCGCTGCGCGACGTGGCGCGCGCCGCCGAGACCTCGGTGGCCACCGTCTCGCGCGTGCTCAACCACAGCGGCTACGTCAGCGCCGAGGTGCGCAAGCGCGTCGAGAAGGCCGCGCAGGGCATCGGCTACGTGCCGAACTTCAGCGCGCGGCACCTGAAGACCGGGCGCAGCAAGGCGATCGGCTTCATGGTCTCGAACATGGCCAATCCCTTCCTCTCGGCCTTCTTCGCGGCGGTCGAGGCGCGGCTGCAGTCCGAGGGCTTCTCGGTGCTGGTCGGCAGCACCTTCGACCAGCCGCAGCGCGAGGCGCAACTGCTGCACCTGTTCGAGAACCGCCGGCTCGAGGGCGTGTTCGTCTCGCCGAGCCGCGAAGACCTGCCCGCGGCGCAGGACGCCTTCGCGCGCTGCAAGCTGCCGCTGGTGGTGCTCGACCGCGAGACCGGCTTCGAGGCCGACGCGGTCTGCCAGGACCACCGCCAGGGCGTGGCCACGGCGGTCGACTACCTGGTGTCGCTGGGCCACCGGCGCATCGCGCTGTTCGGCCCCAATCCCGCGATCCGGCCCGGGCGCGAGAAGCTGCTCGGCTACCGCGACGGCCTGCGGCGCGCGGGCCTCGGCTACGACGAGGCGCTGGTGTGCATGCTGAGTTCGGCCATCGAATCCTCGGCCGCGCAGATGGACGCGATGCTCGCGCTCGCGGCGCCGCCCACCGCGCTGATCGCGCTCGGCACGCGGCTGCTGTCGGGCGCGCTGCGCAGCGCGCGCGAGCGCGGCCTGCGCATCCCGGCGCAGCTCTCGGTGGTGGGCATCGGCACCGACGACGCCTTCGCGCTGATGGATCCGCCGCTGACCACCTTGCGCTTCGACATCGAGGGCGCCGCGCATGCCGCGGCCGAACTGATGCTCGAACGGGTGGAAGGACGCGCGCCCGAGGCGCGGCGCAGCGTGCACGTGCCGCTGGCGCTCACCATCGGCGCGTCGTGCGCGGCGCCCGCGCGCTGAGGCGCGGCAGGGCGGCGTTCAGGCCGCGTAGAAGAATTCCTCGCGCACGATCTTGCCGTCTTCCACCGTGTAGAGCGCCATCTCCTCCATGGTGAAGCGCTCGCCGCTGGTCTTGAAGGTGGCGTCGATCTTGAAGCCGACGATGAAGCGGTCGTCGTGCGGCCACGGGCCCGCGACGATCATGCCGTGCACCTCGTGGTTCGAGGTCCACCATTCGCCCTTGCCGCGGATCGCCTCGATGCCGCGCACCTCGCGCGCCATGTCGGGCGGGCCGCCGGCCTCGACGCTCACCGCGTCGCTCGCATAGAGCGCCAGCGCTTCCTCGTAGGCGCCCTGGCGGCACAGCTCGACGAGCGTGTTGGCGATTTCCATCGTGTCCATCGTGGTCATGGGTAGCGGCCTTTCTGCGGATCGCAGCAACGGGGTTGGGGGGAATGGGAACGGCTGGAGTCAGTGTAGGCCGCCGGTCGCGCGGCGCCCATCGGGAAAGACCGGGAATGACAAGCGCGCCGCTCGGGACTCAGTCCGGCGCGTTGAGCGCGCGCATGCTGTCCACCGCCTCGCCCGAGGCCCAGAGCAGCGTGTTGAGGTAGGTCTCGATGCGGTCCACCAGCGCGGCGCGCGGGCCTTCGCGCCATTCGGCGCTGCCGTAGAAGGCCGACTGCTCGGCCTCGAGCGCCGCGCGATCGGCATAGGCGCGCACGAGGTGGTAGCTCTCTTCCTCGTGGTCGCTGCGGCCGTAGCTCACCACGTCCATGCCCCTGGCGCGCAGCATGGGCACGGCGCGCGCGTGCATGGCCTCGTGGAAGGCTTCGAGGGTGCCGGGTTTCAGCCGGTAGGTGCGGATCTCGAGCAGTCGCCGGGTCATGAGGATGTCCTTCCTGGATGCCGGCCACCGTTGTACCGCGTGCCGCGCCGGCGAGCCAGCGCGGCGTGCTTCAGCAGAACACGATCGCCGTGCGATGCGCGATGCTCAGCCGCGCCGCTTCGTACAGCAGCAGCCAGGCCGCGTACTCGCGGTAGAGGCCGTTGTCGTCCTCGATCAGCGCGTCGATGCGCTCGGCCTCCTCGTCGCCGAGCTTGCCGTTGTTCAGGTGGATGCCCAGCGCGGGCGCCACGTAGACCAGTTCCTCGAGCAGGCGGTACGAGGAGCCGAGCATGCCGCCGGGCAGGCCCAGGGCTTCGTCGTCCTCCTCGTCCTCTTCCTCGTCCTCGATGTCGTCTTCCTCGGGGCCGCGCGAGAGGTCGACGTCCTCGTCGTCCTCTTCCTCGTCCTCTTCCTCGGCTTCATCGTCCTCGTCGCGCTCGTCGAACAGCACTTCCTTGAAGTCCACCGGCACGTAGAAGCCCTCGGCATCCGAATGGCACAGCAGGTGGCTGTCCTCGCTGTCGAGCAGGGTCTGGATCTTCGGGTCGGCCGTTGGATCGACGTCGTCGGCCAGCGGCGTGGCCACCCAGTCGGGCGCGAGCACGCGGTGCGCGTAGGCGCGGCGCAGGTAATGGATGAAGGAGTAGGGGAAGCTCTCGATCGAGGCGCGCGAGTCGAACTCGATCGCCTCGCGCGGTTCGGTGTGCGGCGGCAGGCCGGCGGCGGCCAGCACGCGGTTGACTTCCGCCAGGTCCTCCTCGAACGCCTCGGCGCCCTCGGGATCGTCTTCGAGCAGCTCGGCAAGCATGCCGACGCAGATGGCCAGGCCCATGGATCACTCCTCGTGGTTCGTGGCGGCGATGGTGACGAACCCAGATGAAGGCGGGATGACGGCCGGCCGCGCGTTGCGCCGGGCCGTCACCCGCGGCGGCGGCCTCAGCGCGCCGCTTCGACCTTGATGCGCTCGTTCGGCACCTCGCCGAACATCTCGGGCGCGTACATCGCCTCGACGCGGCTCGGCGGCAGCGCGAAGTCGCCGACGTTGTTCAGGCGCACCGTGTACTCCATCTTCACCACGCCCTTGGGCAGGTACTGGTAGTAGCTGCGGAAGGCCTCGAAGCTGCGTTCCTCGAAGGCCGGCCAGCCGGCGCCCGACTTCTTCTCGCCCTGGGTGGCGATCTGCGAGTCGCGGCCCAGGCCGCTGCCGAGGATGGTGGCGCCGCCGGGCACCGGGTCGCTGATGACGACCCAGGTCATGTCGGCGCTGGCATTGACCTCCAGGCTCACGCGCAGCACGTCGCCGCGCGTGTACTTGCCGGCCACCGCCTGCTCGACCGGCATAACGGTCTTCTTGATGGCGTAGCCGGCCGCGAACGGCGCCTTGAGCTGCACCGCCGCGATCGACTGCATCGTGAGCCAGGGCTTGCCCGTGCCCTGCTGGGTCACGAGCAGGGTGTCGCGCACCGGCGCGCCGCCGGGCGATGCGGCCCACGGCAGGAACATGCCGTTGTTGCGCAGGTTGCCCGGCGAGGCCGGGGCGCCGAAGAAGGTGGTCTGGTTCGGCGCGCCGGTCGCGTCGCTGGCCTTCACGCGCTCGACCTTGCTCCAGTCGACCTGCGCCTTGGCCGCGCCCAGGGTGGCGGCGGTGATGCCGGTCACCGGCGTGCTCTCGAACACCTTGCTGAACTTTTCGAGCGCCAGCCCGCCCCAGAGGTTGGCGGTGGTGGTGTGCCAGGCGCCGTTCTGCTGCCGGCCGATGAAGCCGTTGGCCAGCTTGCCGATGTCGTCCTTCCAGGCCGGGTCGTCCATCACGGTCAGCAGCAGGCGCGCGGTGTTGACGTCGCCGTTGGTCATCAGCCACCACCAGTAGTCGTCGCGCTCGGTGCTGAAGATCAGCTTGGTGCCCTGGTAGGACAGCCGCGCCTTGAGCACGTTGTTGGCCTCGTCCAGGCGCTGCTGGCGCTGCGGCACGTCCTGCACGCGCTTCAAGATGTTGAGCCAGTCGATCACCGCGCTGGTGGGCCACTGGTTCGGCGCGATGGTGATGCTGCCGAGCATGGCGCCCGAGGCCTTGCCGTAGCGCGACAGCGCCTCCAGCGCGGCCAGCTTGCGCACGTCCAGGTCCTTGCGCGGGCTCCAGAAGTCGCGCGTGAGGCGGCCTTCGACGAAGGCGATCAGGCCGGCTTCCATCGGCGCGCGCACGTCGTCGGCGAGCGCGAAGGCGGGATCGAGCGAAGCCGCTTCGTTGGTCGCCGCCAGCAGGTACGAGGTCAGGATGTCGCTGCCGCCGTTGGCCTCGCCGTCGCGCGGCGGGAAGTAGCTCGCCAGGCCGTCGCTGTCGAGGTAGGTGGGCAGCTGCGCGAGCACGCCCTGCCACATCTTCGCGTCGCGCAGGCCGACCGACTTGCTGGTCTTCTGCTCGAGGCAGATGAAGGGGTAGTTGGCGAACCAGTCGCGCACGCCCGGCAGGCCTTCGGCCAGCTTGGGCTGCAGCGACAGCTTCAGGCCGCCGCGGCCGGGCAGGGCGTCGGCCGGCGGCGCGACGTCGATGGTGAACGGGCCGTCGACCTGCACCAGCGTGGCCTGCTGCACCGTGAGCGGCACCGAGGGCACGATGCGCTGGCGCACCTTGAGCGCGTCGCGTGCGCCGCCCAGCGTGTCCTTGGCCTCGATCTCCCACAGGATCGCCTCGGCGCGCGTCTGCGCGAGCTGCGCCGGCGCGGTCACGTTCCAGGCCACCTCGCGCGCCTCGCCGGCGGGGATGTCCACCGTCTGCGGCTGCAGGGTGAGCAGCGTGGCGCGCGGCGTGGCTTCCACCTTCATCGCCTTCTGCGTGGTGTTGCGCAGCGTGATCTGGGCGCGGAACTGGTCGTCCTCGCGCACCAGCGGCGGCAGGCCGCTGATGATCTGCAGGTCCTGCGTGGCCTGGATGCTGGCCTGGCCGGTGCCGAACAGGTCGGCGCCCGAGTCGGCCACCGCCACGATCTTGAAGGTGGTCAGCGCGTCGTTGAGCGGCACCGTCACCACGGCCTGGCCGTTGGCGTCGAGCACCACGCGCGGGTTCCAGATCAGCAGGGTCTCGAGCAGCTCGCGCGTCTGGCCCTTGCCGCCGCCGCCGCCCGCGGGCACGGCCTTGCGACCGTAATGGCGCCGGCCGACGATCTCCATCTGCGCGGTCGAGGTGCTGACACCCCAGCTGCGCCGCTGCAGCATCGCGTTGAGCAGGTCCCAGCTGTCGTTGGGCATCAGCTCGAGCAGCGCCTGGTCGACCGCGGCCAGTGCGACCTCGGCGCCGGCGGCCGGCTTGCCGTCGGGCAGCTTGGCCGTGATCGTGACCTGCGCCTTGCCGCGCACCGGGTAGCTGGGCTTGTCGCTGGCCACCGTCACGTCGAGCTGGTGGGCGCGCGTGCCGACCCGGATCTCGGCCATGCCGAGGCGGTAGGCCGGCTTGCTGAGGTCGACCATGGCGGTCGGCGCCACGTACTCCTTGCCCTCGTACCAGAAGGCGGTCCACCATTCGCGCGGCGCCTTCCAGCCCCAGCTGAAGAAGCTGTACCACGGCACCTCGCGCAGCCGTCCGCGCAGCGCGAGCACGCTCACGTAGGCGTTCGGGCCCCACTCGGGCTTGACCTGCAGCGTGACCGTCGGATCCTGGCCGTTGAGCTGCACCACGTGGGTCTCGATCACGCCCTCGCGCTCGACCGACACCAGCGCGGTCGCGAAGCGGAACGGGCTGCGCACCTGGAACTTGGCGGTCTCGCCGGGCTGGTAGCTCTTCTTCTCGGGCAGCACGTCGATGCGGTCGTTGTCCTCGCCGCCGAACCAGAGTTCGCCCTGCTTGGTCACGTAGACCGAACTGGCGGCGCGGGCGTCGCGGCCCTCGCTGTCGGTGGCGCTGGCGACCAGCTCCACCTCGCCGGCGTCCTTGAGCTCGGTCTCGCACAGCAGCAGGCCGCGCGCGTCGCTCTTGCCGCTGCAGACGGTGCCGATGTCCTTGGTCTCGGTCTTGTTGTCGTAGGTGTAGAAGCCGCCCACCATGCGCTTGCGGCTGGTGGTGGTGATGCGCGCCACCGCGCGCACGTTGAGCGTCACGCCGGCCTGGGGCTTGCCCGCGAGGTCGAGCGCGAGCGCCTGGAACTTGACCTTCTGCGCGGTCGAGACCCAGCCCTCGGTCTTGATGCCGGCGATCACGCCCGCGGGCCACAGCGTCTGCGTGCTGCGGATGGTCTGCACCTCGCCGTTCGGGTCGGCGTAGGTGGCTTCCAGCAGCAGCTCGCGCGCGGCCTTGACCTTGGGCACCTTGTCGATCGTGAGCTTGCCCGCGCCGTCCTTGTTGAGCGTGAGCGGCAGCTTGTCGGCGATCACGCGCGTGTCGCTCGCGCTGTTGAGGTCCTCCTCGCCGCCCGTGGCCTCGGGGCCGGCCGCGGTGGCCGCCTGCAGGCCCGCGGCCTCCACCGGCCGCGGCGGGCTGAAGCTGAAGGCGTCGTAGTCGGAGAAGCTCAGGCTCTTGCCGCGCACCATGGCCGACACGCGCACCGGCAGGTTGGCCGCGCCGCCGCCGGCCACGTAGTTGATCTGCACGTCGGTGGGCACGGCCGTGGCCGCCACCAGCGGCTTCTTGTCGCTGGGCGCGATGCGGCCCTCGAGCACCGGCAGGCGGAATTCCTCGACGCGGAAGGTGCCGGTCGCGAAGCTGCGTCCGCCGCCGTCCTCCTCGTCCCCGTCGCTCTCCTCGCTGTTCTTCTTCGCGCCGCCGCTGCGCAGCTGCACCTCGTAGACGCCGAGCTTGGCCGCGGCCGGAATGGCGAAGCTGTTCTCGGCGCTCAGGCCGCCGGTGGCGGTCTTGCGCCAGGCCAGCGGCTGGGTGAACTGCTGGCCGCTGCCCTGGTGGGTGATGACCAGCGTGTCGGGCGTGCCCTCGGGCAGGCCGAAGCCCTTGCGGGTCTGGGTGCGGATCAGGCTCTTCATCGACACCGTCTCGCCGGCGCGCAGCAGCGTGCGGTCGAAGATGGTGTGGGCGATGCGGTCGGGCTCGGGCTGCAGGCTGGTGGGCACGTTGAAGCGCCAGGGCTCGATGCCGCGCTGCCAGTCGCTCTGCGTGAAGGCGAGGTCTTCCACGCCCTTCTCGTCCTTGGCGCGCGCGCTGACGAACCAGAAGCCCTCGCCGTACTCGTCCTCGCCGTTGCAGTTGGGCGCCTTCGAGGGCACGCCCTCGAGCATCACGGTGCCGTCGGCGCCGGTGGTACCCGAGGCCACGGCCTTGCCGCGGCAGTCGGACACGCGCACCTGCGCGTTCGCCACCACCTTGCCCTTGTCGAGCGTGGTGACCCAGGCCATGGAGTTCTCGCGGCCCAGCTTGAAGTGCACCGCGAGGTTGGTGGCCAGCGCGCTGGTGCGCACGTACATCGTGCGGTTGGCGCCCAGGCGCTCGTCGAGCAGCGCGTCGCCGAGCTTCTGCGAGGCGATCTCCAGCACGTGGAAGCCCGGCGTCAGCGGGATGCCGATGACCTCGAAGGGGCGCGGGTCGCCGCTCTCGGCCTTGGGCATGTCGAGGGTCTTCACGCCGGGCTGGCCCGAGAGCAGCGACAGGGTGCGGGTCTGCACGTAGCTCTTGTCGCTGCTGTCGAGCACCGGCGGCAGCGGCGTGCGCAGGTCCTTGCGCGCCTCGGTGCGCGCGATGGAGTAGCTGTCGTAGCGGCGCACCTTGCGCAGCCACTCGATGATCTCGGCGTCGGTCTTCGGGTTGATGTCGCTGACCTTGCCGGGCGTGAGCGCCTGCACCATCAGCTGCGGCTCCACGCGGCGCACCGTCACCGGCATCATGGCCGGGGTGTCGGGCTCGGCCAGGCGCTCGATCACGCCGAAGGGCGAGGCCGCGAACTTGGCCAGCGGCGGCATGGCGCCGGTCGCCACCTTGAGCGGGAAGCTGTCGGGCGAGGCCAGCGGCCGGCCCGAGGCGTCCTCGAACTTCGAGGGCAGCTCGATGGTGAAGGAGGTGCTCTCGGCCAGCGGCGGCGCGAAGTTGATCGAGCTCACCACGTCGTCGGCGTTCTGGGACGAGCCCTCGTCGTCGAATTTGGGCGCGAGGGTCTTGCCGCCGCCCTTGAGCTGGATCGCCGCGGCCATCTTGCGCGTGACCGGGGCGTTGAACTGCAGCGTCATCGGGCGCAGCGGCAGGCAGGCGGCCTGCGCGTTCTCGCGCTCGCAGGTGAAGGAGGCCGCGAAGGGCTCGCGCACCTCGAAGCTCAGCCGGCGCTCGACGCTGTTGGCGACGCCCGAGGGCGTGGCCACGCCCTTGCCGTAGACGATCTGCAGCTTGCTGCCGGGCGTCAGCGTGCGGTTGCACTGCAGCGTGACGAAGCGCAGCGGCTCCTTGGCGGCGGCCTTGTCGCGGCCATAGGCCTTGAGCAGCTCGGTGCGCTGGGCGCCCTCGATCAGCTTCACGGGCACGCGCTCGCCGATGCCGTCGGCCGCGCACCAGACGTTCTCGCGCACGCTGTCGAGCGTGGCCGGGCCGTTGAGCTCGAGCACGAACATCTGCTGCTCGTCGATCTTGCCGTAGCTGCCGGGCTGGAAGCTGCGCACGAAGGGACCGCCGGTGGAGAACTGGTAGCGCTCGGGGCCGGTCAGCTCGCCGTTGGCGGGCTTGAAGGAAGCGATGCGGCCGATGGTGCAGCGCACGCCGGGCGGCAGGTCGTTCTCGAAGTCGTAGACCCACTGCTTGGCGTCGGTCCAGCGGCCCTGGCCCTTGCCGGCCTGCGCGTCGGTGCAGCTCACCGACAGCGGCGCCGGCGCCTTCGGATCGCCGAAGTTGACCGCGGCCTGGTCGAACTTGGCGACCACCTGGCGCACGCGCGAGACCTCGCCCTGGGGCGTGAGGCTGGTGATCTGCAGCGCGAACGCGGGGGCGGCCAGTGCCGCCGCGCCGAAGGCCAACCAGAGGGACCGCGCACTCATCGAACTGTTCACAACTATCTCCTCCTGAGGACAGCGCACGAGGGTAGCCGATTTGCATGGCGCCACGGCAGTGCCGTCCGTCATAGGCCGGTGGGCCGGCGCCTGCGAAGTCGCCCCTTCTTCTTACAATCGCTCACCCCGGGCGAGCGTCGCGCGGACGAAGTCAGGAAACCGCCGCCAACCGATGAAACGCTACTGGGAAATCGACGCCTTGCGCGGGCTGATGCTCGTGCTGATGACCGTCACCCACCTGCCGACGCGGCTGACGGACCCGCTGGGCCAGCCCTTCGGCTTCGTCTCGGCGGCCGAGGGCTTCGTGCTGCTGTCGGCCTTCGTCGCCGGCCTGGTCTACAGCCGCATCGGCCATGCGCGCGGCCTCGAGTCGATGCGCAGCGCGTTCTGGCGCCGCGTGCTCAAGGTCTACCTCTGCCAGGCGGCCACCCTGCTGTTCCTGTTCACCGTCATCACCGGCGTGGGGCTGCACATCGACCAGCCGGCGGTCAAGAACCTGGTCTCGTACTACCTGGCGGCGCCGCGCGACGGCTTCATCTACGGGCTGCTGCTGATCTACGAGCCGGCGCTGCTCGACATCCTGCCGATGTACATCTTTTTCATGCTCATGAGCCCGTGGGTGCTGGCCTTCGCGATGCGCCATGGCTGGCTGCCGGTGATGGCGCTGAGCGCGGTGCTGTGGGCGGCGGCGCAGTTCGGCTTCAGCGAGTGGGTCTACGGGCTGGCGGTGCGCCACCTGGGGCTGCCGGTGCCGTACCACGAGATGGGCGCCTTCAACACCTACGCCTGGCAGTTCCTCTGGTTCGCGGGGCTGGCCATCGGCGCCAGCCGCAATGCGCCGGGCGTGAAGCCGCTGCGCTTTCCGGCCTGGCTGCTGCTGCTGGCGGCGGGCGTGGCGCTGTACTGCTTCTACTGGCGCCACACCGGCATCAACGGCCAGGCGCCGTTCGGCGGCGACGTGGAGCGCAACCTGCTGTTCGACAAGTGGCTGCTCGGGCCGCTGCGGCTCGTGAACCTCGTGGCGCTGGGCATCCTCGCGGTGCGCTTCGGTCCCTGGCTGATGCGCAGGCTGCCTCGGCTGGGCTGGCTCGAGGCCATGGGCTCGGCCTCGCTGCCGGTGTTCTGCGCGCACCTGGTGGCGGTGCTGCTGGTGCTGGCCTTCTATGGCGACAGCCAGACCGCGCGGCCCTGGTGGGGCGACGCGCTGCTGCTGGCGGCGGTGTTCACGGGCATGTACCTGGTGGCACGCGTCTCGCGCGGCGCCGATGTGCCGCCGCCGGCCGACGAAGTGCCGACCGAGCCGGCGCGCGCCTGAGGGCGCTGCGGCCGGCCCGCCCCCTCCCGGCTCCTTCTACGCTTCCTCGAACGAGCCCGCGATGTGGCCGCGCCATTCGCTGCGCTCGATCTCCTCGAGCGTCGGGTCGGTGGTCTCGTAGTCGCTCAGCAGCGTGAGGAAGCCCTGGGCCACGTCGCCGAGGCCCTCGGGATGCAGCCAGCCCCATTCGCATTCCTCGCAGTGCACGTACACCCGCGCGTTGGTGATGTCGTTCTGGAACAGGAGGCGGCCCTGGTTGCAGTTGGCGCAGGTGCTGGACCAGTAGAGGGTTCTCATTTGACGGGGTAGGAGGTGATGATCTGGTTGGTGCCGGGCACGAGCTTCATCTCGACCGAGCGAAAGAGCTCGCCGGTCGCCGCGGCGTTTCCGCCCGCGCGGCCCACGATCTCGTCCATCGGAACCCGGAGCATACCGGTGGCGTCGGGCTTGAGGCCCAGGTCCTGCGCCCGCTGCCAGGCCCGGTTGGTGGTGTCGACGCCGTCCTTGTAGAACACGCCGTGGCTGTCCTTGCCCGGCACGTCCTGGTTGTGGCGGCGCACGTGGTCCTCGCGCTTCTCGCCCTTGTAGGGGCCCTTCTTCGGCACCACGGCCTCCCAGTCGAGCGGCGTGTACTTGCGCTGCACCACCGTGCCGCGCGCCGCGGCCGCGGGATCGAGCGGCTCCAGCGGCGCACCGCGGTTCATCTCGCGCGACCTGGCGAGCGCCTCGCCCGAGGCCGCGCGGCGCTCCGCCGCGAGCCGGGCGAAGGTGCGCGTGCGGGCGACCCCCACGAGGCTGCCCGAGAGCTGGTTCACGCCCGCGACCGCCTGCTCCGAGCCGCCGAGCAGGCGCGTGAGCGCGCCCGGGCCGCCGTAGACCGGTCCCAGGAAGGCGATGCCCATGGTGTTGCCCCAGCGCAGGTTGCGCTCGTCGAGCCAGCCCTGCTCCTGCGGCGTCAGCGGCGCGCTGTAGCGCGGGCCCGGGTTGTAGACGTCGCTGACGAAGTCGAGGTCGCGCCGCACCCGCAGCGATTCCTCGGGCGGCAGCGGGGCCTTGCCGGTCAGGTGGTCGGCGAGCCGCTGGCGCTTGTCGTCGATCAGCGATTGCGGCACCTCGTCGGGCCACTTCTCGCATTCGCGCTGGAACTCCTTGGCGCGCATGAGTTCGTCGGTGGGCTCCACGCCGACGGGCCGGTCGGTGCCGGCGGTCCAGCGCACGTACCAGGGCTTGGCGTCGAACTCGGCCTTGGCGCGCGCGTAGGGTTCGCCGCAGATGCCGGGGCGGCGGCGCACCATCGGTCCCTTGGGCACCTCGAAGGTCAGCACCCGCCCGGGCGTGCCGTTGCCGAGGAAGGGTGGCGTCGTGAGCAGGGAGGACAGCGAGGGCGCGGGCACCGCCTGCCCCGGCGCCTTCTCCTCGTCCTCCGGGATCGAGCTCATCAGGCGGCCCCGTTCATCTCGCAGAGATCGCCATGGCGCGCCACGGCGCGGCTCTCGACGAACACCGTCTGCGAACCGGCGACGATCTTCACGTTGCCCGCGCCGAGCGAGACGCCCGAGCGCACGCCGCTGCCCGCGTTGCCCGCCACGCCCTTGACGATGCTGTCGACCATCAGCACCTTCTCGCCGCGCGCGAACACGGTGTGCGAGTAGGCGGCCTGCTCGGGCGGCAGCATCGAGACGATGTCGAAGGGCACGACCTGGTTGCCGACGATGCAGAAGTCGGGCGCCACGTTGACCACCATGAAGCGCGACTCCGCGTCGGCGATGTGTTTCTCTGCGCTCATCCGGTGGTCTCCATGGCTGCCGGTGCGCCGCCGATGCCTTGCGGGAGCGCTCGCTCGAACAGGTCGACCGCGACCGTGTCGAGCGCCTGGTCGAGCGTGAGCCGCCAGGTCAGGTGCACGAGCATCTCGTCCAGGTCGATGTGCACGGTGTCGAGCTTCATCGCCGTGCTGCGCTCGGTGCCGTCGCCGCCACGGCACAGGGCCTCGATCCACAGCCGCGGGAGCCGGGTCTCGAGGTCGGGCGCCGAGGCGAAGAAGCCGCTCAGCCGCAGGGTTTCGTCGCCGCGCAGGCCGCCGGCCACGACCTGGTCGGCCGGGGCGTACTGGAAGAAGCCTTCGTCGAAGTCCTCGGCATAGTCCATGTAGGGCTGGTCGCGATGGCGCTCGCGCCAGGCATCGTCGTAGGTGCCGGCCAGCGCGAGGCGCGGCTGCCAGAAGCGCGCGATCGGCGCGAAGCCGGCCGGCCGCGCGTCCTCGTGGTTGGCCTGCGAGAGCGGCGCGTCGGCATGCTCGATCTGCGGTCCTGGAAAGGGCTGCTCGACCGCATGGCGCGCGCCGGGATGCTGCCCCTGCGCCGCGCTGGCGAACCAGCCGCTGCCGCAGGGATTGGCCGCGTGGGTGCGCGGCGCGGCCGATGCGCCGTCGCCCGGGTCGAAGCCCCAGCCGCCATAGGCGAGCTCGTAGCGCAGCGGGACCGCGAGCGCGGGTTGCGGGGCGCTCAGGGTGCGCTGCGCGGCCTCGGGCTGCCAGTCCCAGTGGCGCGGTCCGGTCAGCCGCAGCGTCTTGTCCAGCAGCGGCGTCTCCTCGCGAGACAGCCGCAGCCGCGCCTGCCATGCGTCGCGCGGCGTCCAGTCGAGCGCGTGCGCGGTGCCCGTCAGGTAGACGTCGGCACCGGGCTTGACCAGCAGCAGGTCGGTGGCGGTGCGCAGGCTCGACAGCGCCGGCTGCGCGGCATCCCAGGGTTCGTCGGCGAAGACCGGGCCGCGGTGCGAGGCCGCGGCCTCGAGCCGGCCGGGCGCGAGCACGAAGCTCGCGCACAGCACCACCACGTCGTGGAAGCGCCGCCCCTTGCCCATCTTGTCGAACTGGAAGTGCACGAAGGACGTGGCGTTGCGCAGCTGGCGCAGCCGCGGCGCGGGGATCGGCGGCGCGGGCTCAGCCATGGGCGCCGGACTTGTCGATCGCGCCGACGCCGCTGGCGACCGCGCTCGTGACCGTGCCCAGGACCTGCGTCGCATGGGCCGCCGCGTCGCCGCCGCCGGCGGCCACCTGCTGGGCGATCGATGCGAGCTGCCCGGCCTTGCCGAGCAGTTCGGCGGGGTTGCCGCCCATCAGCGCGCCCAGGCTGGCCAGCGGGCTGCCCGGCGGCTCGGCCGGCGGCGCGCTCGGCACCGCCGCGGGCTGCAGCGCCGCCGCGCCGCCCACGGGGTTGAGCCAGATGTGCTCGCCGTTGACGGTCACGTCGTCGCCCTGCGCGGTGATGTTGATCTTCTTGCCGGTGACCGCGATCGAGCCGTCGGCCTTGAGCTGCACTACCGAGGCGCCCACGCGCAGCGAGATGGTCTTGCCGTCCATCTCGATGTGGCTGCCCTTGTCCCCGCCCACCGAGAGCAGGTATTTCTCGCCCACCTTGGTGGTCTGCGTCTTGCCGACCATGGTGTTGTCGACCATGCCCACCAGGGTGTTGCGCAGCATGCCGACGTTGAACGAGTAGGCCAGCCCGATGTTGACCATCTTGGCGAGGCCCACGTTGTGCATGTAGGCCATGCCGATGGTGCCGAGCTGGTTGCGGCCGACCTTCTTGCTGCGGTCGCGCCCCACCGAGTGGGTTTCGTCGTGCTCGACCTCGATGTCCTGGTTGCGCTCGGCATGCAGCCACACCTGCTCGGCGCCCTTCTTGTCCTCGAAGCGGAAAGCGTTGGCATTGGCTTCGCTGCCGTCCTCGGTGCTGCGCGAGAGCAGGCCGCTCTGCGTGGCGTTGGCCGGCAGTTCCCACGGCGGCATGTTGTCGGCGTTGTAGACCCGGCCCGTGACGATCGGCCGGTCGGGGTCGCCGTTCTCGAAGTCGACGATCACCTCCTGGCCGATGCGCGGGATCTGGATGCCGCCGAAGTTGGTGCCGGCCCAGGGCGAGGAGACGCGGACCCAGCACGAGCTGTTCTCGTCCTTGGTGCAGTAGCGGTTCCAGTGGAAGCTCAGCTTCACGCGGCCGTACCGGTCGGTCCAGAGCTCGCGCCCGGCCGGGCCGGTGACGATCGCGGTCTGCGGTCCCGTGGTGCGCGGGCGCGGCACGGCGGGCGCGTCGGCGCGGTAGACCTTGCTGGTCGGGATCACCTCGAAGTCGACGCGGCACTCGAACTGTTCCTGCCCCGAGGCCTCGCCGGGCTCCTGCAGGCGCAGCCGCGCGGCGGTGACGAGGTATTCGCGGTTGGCCTCGTTCTGCGGATGGCGCTCGAGCGTCAGGGTGCAGCCCGGCACCACCGCGCGCAGGTTGCCCGAGCCGCTCGCGCGCTCGCCGCGGCTGCCGGTCTCCTCCATGCGGCGGCGCACCAGTTGCTCGCCTTCGGACTCGACCGTGTAGTCGCCGGGCCAGCCATAGCGCTCGCGTTCGTTCTGCGCGGTCTTGCGCGGCATCGCGCTGACCTGCTGCAACCGTGCCTTGGGCCGCTCGAAGTCGAAGTCGTCGGTGACCCAGCGCCCGCTCTGCAGCGCCTCGAAGGCGCAGAAGCTGTCGCAGTGCTCCTCGCGCACCGTGTCCTCGGCCGCGTGGAACGGGATCTTCTCGTAGCCCGCGTTCGCGAAGGGCCGGTGCGCGTCCATCTCGTCGACGATCGCCAGCGTGTGCTTGTCCTCGGCATGCTCGAAGTGGAAGTACAGCCCCCATTCGTGCAGCAGCCGCGCGACGAAATCGAAATCCGTCTCGCCGTACTGCACCTGGAAATCGCGCGCCGGATAGCTGCGCGAGGCGCGGATGTCGAGCGCGAAGCCGTAGGGCGAGAGCACCTCGCGCACGATGTCCAGCACCGTCTTGTGCTGGAAGATGCGGTAGTCGCTGCTGCGCGTGGCGAGCGTGAGCCAGGGCTCGATCTCGGCTTCGTAGAGCGCGCGGCGGTTCTCCAGCCGCAGGAAGCGCACCCGCGTGACCAGCCCCGAGAGATGGCGCCACTCGCCGTTCGCGCCCGGACGGCCGTCGAGCAGGATGTGCACCGCCAGCGGTTCGCCCACGAGCTGCTTGATGGCGACGTTGGCGGCCTGCCGCTCGTTGAGGCCGGGCTGCTCGCGCGTGCTCAGCGTGACCGTGTAGGCGAACAGCCGGCTCAGTCCCTCGTGGCCCTCGACCGCGACCGGCTCCAGCGCGGAGTCGCCGCCCCATTGCGGCATCGCGGGCGAAGTGACTCGCAGGACGCGTTGGGCTCGCGAAGCGCTCGGCATGGATCTCTCCCTGAACGTCCCGCCGTGGCTGCATGGCGCCCGGCGGGTGTTGACCATGCGTCGTTTTTACACGGCCGGCGCGGGTCCTCGATGACCGGGCGTGCGGGCCCGACGTAGGACACCGCCGGCAATGGGCGAAAGCCGGCGGGAAAGTTCAGTCGAAAGAATTCGAATCCGCGCGCGACCGCCTCAGGGCGCGGGCACGAGGTGCGAGGCGATCACCGACTGCCACAGCCGGTAGCCCTCGTCGGTCATGTGCAGCCGGTCGCCGCGGAACAGCTCGGGCCGCGGCTTGCCGTCGGCCCCGAGCATCGGCGTGAAGATGTCGATGTACTCGCTGTTGGGCAGCCGGTTGAGGTAGGCCGAGACCATGTGGTTGGTCTCGCGGATCAGCGGCATCAGGTGCTCGCGCGAGGGGCTGGGCTTGACCGAGACGAAGCTGATGCGCGCATCGGGCAGCTCGTTGCGCACCGCGTTGGCGAAGCGCACGAAGGCATCGAGCACCTGCAGCGGCGTGCGGCCCTCGGCGAGGTCGTTGTCGCCCGCGTAGACGATCACCTGGCGCGGCCGGTAGCGCACCACGAGGTCGTGCGCGAACAGGCTGCAGTCGGCCAGCGTGGAGCCGCCGAAGCCGCGGTTGACGATGCCGGGCACGTTGGCGAAGTCCTGCGAGAGGCGGGTCCACATGCGCACCGTGGAGCTGCCCACGAACACCACGCCGCCGGGCGGTGGCAGGCCGTCCTGGTCGGCGCGCGCGAAGGCCTCGAGCTCGCGGTGCCAGCGCACGCGCGCGGCGAGGTAGTCGGCCGAGGAGACGACCGGGTCGAAGCTGGCGGCGGGCGCCGGGGCGAGGGCGGGTGCCTGGGCCTGGGCGGCGAGCGAGGCGGCCAGCAGGCACAGCGCGGCGAGCGCGGTCTTCGTCGAAAGCATGGAACGAAAAGGAAAAGCGGGCGGGCGGACCATCGGGAAAGCCGAAGCTGGGCGAACAACGGGCGCCGCGCACGGCACCCGCCAGGCCTCAGATTGTCTTCTCGATCAGTGCACCCTTGAAGAGCACCGGGCCGGTCGGCCCGCCTTCGCTCGGTACGCCGCCCTTGGGCTCGAGGCTGATCGCGAGCGTGGGCACGGCGCGCACGTCGGCTTCGCTGGCCGGCAGCCGCAGGCCCGGCGCGCGGTCGAGCACGCCCAGCGAGCGCGGCGCGCCGCCCGGGGGCAGGGCCCACAGCTGCAGCGACTTGTCGGCGCCTTCGCTGAAGCCGCCCACGCGCTGCAGCACCAGCTGGCGCTTCTTCGGATCGAAGGTCACGAGCATCGAGGCCGCGTCCTTGTCGTCGGACAGCACGGCCACGTACTGCACCGCGGGCGCGTTCTGCAGCTGGTCGCGCAGGTTCAGGCCGACCGTGACCGCGAGCACCGTGGCCAGCGCGCCGGCCGCGGTCGCGCCGCGCCACAGCGCGAGGCTGCCGAGCCAGCCGCCCGCGGGCTTGCGCTGCTGGGCCGCCGCGGCCGCCTCGCGCTGGCGGGTCAGCGCGAGCTGCGCCTGCTCGGCGTCGATCATGTTGCGGATGCGGGTCCAGACGGCCGGGTCGGGCACGACCGGGCTCTGCAGCTCGGTCATGCTGGCCAGTCGGCCCTGCCAGACCAGCGCGGCGGCGCGCACCGGCGCCTGTTCGCGCGCGAGGGTCTCGAAGCGGCGGCGCGCGCCGCCACGCAGGGTGCCGAGCGCGTGGCTCGCGGCCAGCAGCTCCAGCAGTTCGGGATGGGCGGTGAGTTTCATGGCGGGGCTACTTTCTCTGCGCCTACGCGAAGCGTCCCATGCAGACGCGCAGTTTCTCCAGGCCGCGCCGGATCCAGGTCTTGACCGTGCCCAGCGGCAGCTTGAGCTGGTCGGCCAGTTCGCCATGGCTGAGCTCGCGCAGGTAGGCCAGGCTGACCACCTCGCGCTGCCGGCCCTCGAGCTGGCTCAGGCACTGGTGCAGCGCCCAGGCCTGCTCGCTGGCATCGGCCGTGTCGGCCGGGTTCGGTGCATCGGATTCGAGCGTGTCGGCCATCAGCTCGTCGAATTCCTGCGTGAGCTGGGCCCGGTCGGCGGTGCGGCGGCGCAGCAGGTCGAGCGCGCGGCTGCGCACGATCAGCCCGAGCCAGGCCAGCGGCGGGCTCAGGCTGGCGCGGTAGTCGCCGGCCACGCGCCAGACGGTGAGAAAGCTCTCCTGCAGTACGTCCTCGGCCCATTCGCGCTGCCGGACCACGCGCATCGCGAGGCCCATGAGCTTCGGGGCGGTCCGGTCGTACAGGATGCGCAGGGCGGCTTCGTCGCGATGGCCGATCCGGTCGATCAGCGCCATCAGCTCGGCGTCGGGGCTGGGTGCGGTCATTCGCCGATTGTGGGGCATCGCTTTGCATCCCTGGAATACGGCCGCGCGGCGGCGCCGGATTCAACCGGCCTTGCGCGCGTGCTGAATCCGTTCGGCCGTCGCGCGCGTACAGGGGCAGGAGGCCGTCGAAACGTACGACAACAACGGACCGCTTCTTCTTTCACCTCTCCCGAAGCCGATCTGAAAAAGGAAACGATCATGCATATCCGCACCCTGAACGCCCTGGCCGCCGCGCTGGCCGTGGTCGGGCTCGCCGCCTGCTCCGGCATGGGCGCCAAGCCCGCCGCGACGTTCTCGCAGGCCTCCCTGCCCGACGCGGTGAAGGTGCCGGCCGGCCACATGGTGGTCATGGAAACCGTGGGCACCGGCGATATCACCTACGAATGCCGCGTCAAGGCCAACGCCGCCGGCCAGTACGAATGGTTCTTCGTCGGCCCCGATGCCAAGCTCTGGGATCGCGGCGGCAAGCAGGTCGGCAAGTACTACGGTCCGCCGGCCACCTGGGAAAGCGCCGACGGTTCGAAGGTCACGGCCACGCAGGTCGCGGTCGCTCCGAACGGCAGCGGCAACATCCCGCACCAGCTCGTGAAGGCCAACCCGGCCACGGGCGCCGGCGCGATGCAGAACGTGAGCTACATCCAGCGCGTGGCGACCCAGGGCGGCGTCGCGCCGGCCGCGGCCTGCGGCGCCTCGAACATGGGCCAGAAGCAGGTCGTCAAGTACCAGGCCGACTACATCTTCTACCGCGCGGGCTGAGCCTCGCGCCGCCATCGCGAAGACCGGGGCGTGCCCCCGGCTTCCGGTGGCTTTTGCGTGCGCGAACCACCCATTTGGGTGGGCGTTGGAAACATTTGCGAACGTATACTGCCCCGCACATAGAACAGCAGCGGGAGCGCCGAGGCGCGCGGGGTGGAGCATGAGGAACATCGCGATCGTGATCGCGCGCCGCGTGGGCGCGTGCCATGGCTTCATCGGCGGGCGCGCGCGTGCGCCGATGGCCAGCCGCTGCGAGGCCCGGACAGCGGGGGCCGCGCCATGAGGGCCCAGGACCGCCGGCTCGACGACGAGCCGCCCGCGCCACCGCCGTTCTGGCACCGCCTCAACAGCTTCTTCGCCTTTCCGTTCCAGATGCGCCCGCTCATGTACGGGCTGGCGCTCGCGCTGTGCAGCCTGCTGTTCGAGGCGGTGTTCTTCCTGCCCGACGTGCTCGCGATCCTTCTGATCGAGCTGGGCATCGTGCTGGCCGTGAGCCGCTACGGCTTCAAGGTGGTGGCGCTGGGCTCGCGCGGCATCTGGCGCTCGGCCGACTTCCCGCGCACGCTCGACGACGAGTGGGTCAACCTGCCGTGGAAGCTGTTCGCGATCTCGCTGGTGCAGGGCATCGCGATCGGCGCGCTGGCCAGGCTCGATCCGATGCTCGCCACGGTCGGCGTGTTCGTCATGTCCTTCACCTTCCCGGCCGCGGTGATCGTGCTGGTGCAGTCGTGCAGCTTCTTCCAGGCGATGAACCCCGGCTACGTGTGGGAGACGATGCGCATCATCGGCTGGCCCTATGCGCTGCTGTGCTTCTTCCTGTTCCTGCTGAGCACCGGCGCGCAGATCGCGATCGCCATGCTGCTGCCGTTGATCGACGGGCGCATCGCGCTGCCGATCATCAACTTCGCCTTCATCTACTTCGGCTGGGTGATGGCCAGCCTGCTGGGCTACGTGATGTACCAGCACCATGCGGCACTGGGCATCGACCTGCTGCCCGGCGGCGGCGTGGACGACGGCGCGCCGGTGGACCGCCGCACGCCCGAGCAGATCGCGGCGCAGCGCCTCGACGCCGAGGTCGCGCAGTGCATCACCGAGGGCGACCTCGCGGCCGCGCTCGGCCTCGCCTACGAGGCGCAGCGCACCGCGCCTTCGGACGACCTCGCGGCGCAGCGCCGCTACCACCGCGTGCTGGCGCTCGTGCCCGACAAGAAGGACGCGATGCTCGACCAGGCGCGCCGCTTCATCCCGCTGCTGATGCGGCGCGACCTCGCGTCCGAGGCGCTCAGGGTGTTCAAGGCCTGCCGCGAGAAGGACAAGGCCTTCGCGCTCGAGGACCCCGCGATGGTGATCGCGATGGCGCGCGCCGAATGGCGCGGCGGCGATGCCCACGGCACGCTGGCGCTGCTCGCGGGCTTCGACCGGCGCTTCCGCGGCCATGCCGCGATCCCGCAGGCCTACGAGCTGGCCGCGCGCGTGCTGGTGCAGGGGCTGGGCCGTTCGGACATGGCGCAACCGATCCTGACCACGCTCGAGAACCGCTACCCGGACAGCGAGCAGACGCAGGAAGTGCGCTGGCTGCTGCGGCCGGCGCCGGGCGTGGCGGCGTCGGCCTGAGCGGCCTCAGCTCTCCTTCCAGCCCCCGCCCAGCACCTTGTAGATCGTGAGCCGGTTGGTCTGCTCGGTGAGCTGCAGGCCGATCAGCGTCTGCTGCGCGGCGTAGTAGGCGCGCTGCGCATCGAGCACGTCGAGGTAGCTGCTGGCGCCGCTGCGGAACAGCGACTGCGACAGCGAGAAGCTGCGCGAGGTGGCGTCGAGCAGCGAGCGCTGCGCGTCCAGTCGCTCGGCCAGCGTGCGGCGCTCGGCCAGTGCATCGGCCACTTCGCGGAACGCGGTCTGCACCGTCTTCTCGTAGCTCGCGAGCTGGATCTTCTGCTGCGCCTCGGCCACGCGCAGGTTGGCGCGGTTGGCGCCGCCGTCGAAGATCGGCACGCTGATCGAGGGCGCGAAGCTCCAGGCGCTGCTGCCGCTGGCGAACAGGCCCGACAGCGTGCTGCTGGCCGTGCCCGCCGAGGCGGTGAGCGCGATGCGCGGGAAGAAGGCGGCGCGCGCGGCACCGATGTCGGCGTTGCTCGCGCGCAGCGCATGCTCGGCCGCGAGCACGTCGGGCCGCTGCTGCAGCACGCTCGAGGGCAGGCCGGCCGGCGGCACCAGCAGCCGCGCGGCGCGCGCGGGCTCGGCGGTGGCGGCCGTGGCCGTGCTCGGGTCGGTCGCGGCCGGCGTGGGCAGCAGCTCGGCCGGCGGCGTGGCGCCGACCAGCAGCGCGAGCGCATTGCGGTCCTGCTCGACCTGGCTGTCGAAGGCGGCCGCGTCGGCGCGCGCCGCGTCGACCGTGCTCTGGGCCTGCGCGAGCGCGAGGCCCGACTGCGCGCCCAGCCCATGGCCGCGCTGGATCAGGTCGAAGGAACGGCGCTGGCTCTCGAGCGTGTGGCGCGCGAGCTGCAGCCGCTGCTCGTCGGCCGCGAGCTGCAGCCAGGCGGTGGCGACCGAGGCCACCAGGCTGATCTGCGTGCTGCGCTGCGTGGCCTCGGTCTGGAAGAAGCTCTGCAGCGCCGTCTCGCTCAGGTTGCGCACGCGGCCGAACAGGTCGATCTCGTAGCTCGTGAGGCCGAGGTCGGCGCTGTACTGCGTGGCGTAGCGCGGCTCGCCGCCGGTCGAGAGGCTGCCCGGCGTGCGCGAGCGGCTGCCGCCGGCGCCGGCGTCGATGGTGGGAAAGAGCCCGGCGCGCGCGATGCCGTACTGGGCGCGCGCGCGCTCGATGTTGAGCGCGGCCACCCGCAGGTCGCGGTTGTTGGCGAGCGCGAGTTCGATGACGGCGCGCAGCTTCGGCTCGACGAAGAAGTCGCGCCAGCCCGCATCGAGCGGCGTGCCGGCTTCGACGTTGGCCGAGGGCAGGGTCTGCGGCACCGGCAGCGCGGGCGCCTGGTAGTCGGGCGCGAGGTTGACGCAGCCCGCGAGCACGGCGGCGGCGACGAGCGTCAGCGAACGCAAGGGGAGGGCGTGGCGCATCAGTGGCCTCCTTGCCCGGCGGTCTGCGCGGGTGCGAGGGGCTCATCCTTCGGCGCGGGCTTGCGCCGCCCCGCGAGCCAGCCGCGGATCAACGCGAAGAACAGCGGCACGAAGAAGATGCCGAGCGCGGTGCCGACCACCATGCCGCCGAGCACCGCGGTGCCGATCGACTGGCGGCCGCCCGCGCCGGCGCCGGTGCCGATGGCCAGCGGCAGCACGCCGAAGCCGAAGGCCAGCGAGGTCATCAGGATCGGGCGCAGCCGCAGGCGCACCGCCTGCAGCGTGGCATCGAGCACGCTCCTGCCCTGTTCCTGCAGCTGCTTGGCGAACTCCACGATCAGGATCGCGTTCTTCGACGACAGCCCCACGGTGGTCAGCAGGCCGACCTGGAAGTACACGTCGTTGCTCAGGCCGCGCAGGCTGGTGAACAGCAGCGCGCCCACGATGCCCAGCGGCACCACCAGGATCACCGAGAACGGCACCGACCAGCTCTCGTAGAGCGCGGCAAGGCACAGGAACACGAACAGGATCGAGATCGCGTAGAGCAGCGGCGCCTGCGCGCCCGACAGCCGCTCCTGGAACGAGGCGCCGGTCCATTCGTAGCCGATGCCCGGCGGCATCTGCTTCATCACCTCCTCGACCGCGGCCATCGCGTCGCCCGAGCTCACGCCCGGCGCGGCATCGCCCACGAACTCGTAGCTCGGGCTGCCGTTGTAGCGCTGCAGCTGCGGCGAGCCGTAGCTCCAGCGCGAGCTCGAGAAGGCCGGGAACGAGACCATCTGGCCCAGGCTGTTGCGCACGCTCCAGCGGTCGATGTCCGAGGGCAGCATGCGGAAGTCGGTGTCGCCCTGCATGTAGACGCGCTTCACGCGGCCCTTGTCGAGGAAGTCGTTGATGTAGGTGCCGCCCATGGCGCTCGACAGCGTGCTGTCGATGTCGGCGGTCGCCAGGCTCAGCGCGCCGGCGCGCGCATCGTCGATGTCGACCGCGAACTCGGGCGTGTCGTCGAGGTTGTTGCTGCGCACGTTCGCCACCTCGGGCCGCTGGCCCAGCAGCTCGATGGCCTGGTCGCGCGCCTTCACGAGCGCGTCGTGGCCCAGGCCGTTGATGTCCTTCAGGTGGAAGTTGAAGCCGGCATTGGCGCCCAGGCCGCGCACGGCCGGCGGCAGCAGCACGAAGATGCGCGCATCGCGCACGGTCGACAGGTCCTTGTTGGCGCGGCGCGCGAGTTCGGCCGCCGACTGGCCCTTGCCGGTGCGCTCGGCCCAGTCCTTGAGCTTGACGAAGGCGCGCGCCGAGCTCTGGTCGCCGTTCTGGCCGGTGATGACGTTGACGCTCAGCACCTCGGGCTGTTTGGCGAAGTACTGCTGCACCTGCTGCGTCACGGGTTGCAGCCGCGCGTTCGAGGCGCCCGGCGGCAGCGTCACCTGCACCTGCAGGAAGGCCTGGTCCTCGTCGGGCAGGAAAGAGGTCGGCAGGCGCATGAAGAGCAGCGCCATCACCCCCGCGATCAGCAGGTAGACCACCAGGCTGCGCTTGCCGCGCCGCACGATGCCGCCGACCACGCCCTCGTAGCGCGCGGCGTTGCGGTCGAAGCCGCGGTTGAAGGCCGCGAAGAAGCGGTCGACCCGGCCCAGCAGGCCGGCGCGCGGCGCCGCATGCCCGCCCTTGGCGACCGGCTTGAGCAGCGTGGCGCACAGCGCGGGCGTGAGCGTGAGCGCCACGAACACCGACAGCGCCATCGCCGAGACGATGGTGATCGAGAACTGGCGGTAGATCACGCCGGTGGAGCCGCCGAAGAAGGCCATCGGCACGAACACCGCCGACAGCACCAGCGCGATGCCCACCAGCGCGGGCGTGATCTCGGCCATCGACTTGCGCGTGGCCTCCTTGGGCGAGAGCCCTTCCTCGTGCATCACGCGCTCGACGTTCTCGACCACCACGATGGCGTCGTCCACCAGCAGGCCGATCGCCAGCACCATGCCGAACATGGTGAGCGTGTTGATCGAGTAGCCGGCCATCGACAGCACGCCGAAGGTGCCCAGCAGCACCACCGGCACCGCGATCGCGGGGATCAGCGTGGCGCGGAAGTTCTGCAGGAACACATACATCACCAGCACCACCAGCAGCATGGCCTCGAGCAGCGCCTTCACCACCTCGTCGATCGAGGCGCTGACGAAGGGCGTGGTGTCGTAGCTCACGAAGGTCTGCAGCTGGTTCGGGAACAGCGGCTTGAGCTCCTCGACCTTGGCCTTCACGGCCTCGGCCACCTGCACCGCGTTGGCGCCGTCGGCCAGCACCACGCCGAGGCCGGCACCGGGCCGGCCGTCGAGCTGCGAGCGCACCGTGAGGTTCTCGGCGCCGAGCTCGACGCGCGCCACGTCCTTCAGCCGCACCACGGCGCCGTCAGGCGTCACGCGCAGCACCACGTTCTCGAACTGCTCCGCGGTCTGCAGCTTGCTGCGCGCGGTGATGGTGGCGTTGAGCTGCTGCTGCGCCGCCGCCGGCAGCGCGCCGAGCTGGCCGGCCGACACCTGCGCGTTCTGCGCGGTGATGGCGGCGTTCACGTCCGAGGGCATCAGCGCGTACTTGCGCAGCTTGTCGGGGTCGAGCCACAGCCGCATGGCGTAGCCGGTGCCCAGGGTCTGGACCTCGCCCACGCCGTCGATGCGGCTGATGACGTCGACCAGGTTGCTGCTGATGTAGTCGCCCACGTCCACGGCCGAGGCGCTGCCGTCGCCCGAGAACATCGAGACGATCATCAGGAAGTCGTTGCCGCCCTTGGTGACGGTGACGCCGCGGCTCTGCACCTGCTGCGGCAGCCGCGACATGGCCTGCTGCAGCTTGTTCTGTACCTGCATCTGCGCCACGTCGATGCTGGTGCCGGGGTTGAAGGTCAGCGACAGCCGGGCCACGCCCGAGGAGTTGCTGGTCGACTGCATGTACAGCAGGTTGTCCAGCCCCTTGAGCTGCTGCTCGATCACCTGCGTGACCGAGTCCTCGACCGTCTTGGCCGAGGCGCCGGTGTAGGTGGCGTTGATCGACACGCGCGGCGGCGCGATGTCGGGGTACTGCTCGAGCGGCAGCGTGCGGATCGCCATCAGGCCCGCGAGCATGATGACGATGGAGAGCACCCACGCGAAGATGGGTCGGTCGATGAAGAACTGCGCCATGGCCCGACCTCAGCGCGCCACGGGATCGGTGGCGGCATCGGCCGCGTCGGGCGCGACGGCGGCCACCGGGCCGGCCGCGGCGCGGGCGCCGAGGTCGACCACCTTGACCTTGTCGCCGACCTTCACGCGCTGCGAGCCCTCGGTCATCACGCGGTCGCCCGGGGCGAGGCCCTCGAGCACCTGCCAGCGCGTGCCGATCGCGCGGCCGACCTGGATCGGGCGCTTCGCGACCTTGTTCTCGGCATCGATCACCAGCGCCGAGGCGCTGCCGTCGGGCGCGCGCGTCACGGCCTGCTGCGGCACCAGCAGCGCGGCGGCGTTCACGCCCTCCTGCAGCACGGCGCGCACGTACATGCCGGGCATCAGCAGCCGGTCGGGGTTGGGCACCACCGCGCGCAGGGTCACGCTGCCGGTGCCGGCATCGACGGTGACGCCGCTGAAGGTCAGGCGACCGGGGTGCGGGTACTTGCTGCCGTCCTCGAGCACCAGCTGGATGCGCGCCTCGGCATCGCTGGCGCGCTGCAGCCGGCCGCTGGCGAGCTCGCGCTTCAGGCGCAGCAGCTCGCTGCTCGACTGGGTGACGTGCACGTGGATCGGGTCGAGCTGCTGCACCGTGGTCATCGCGGTGGCCTGGTTGGCCGTGACCAGCGCGCCCGGCGTGACGCTCGAGAGCTCGGCCCAGCCGCTGATCGGCGAGGTGATGCGGGTGTAGCCGAGCTGGATGCGCGCGGTCTGCTCGGCCGCGCGTGCCACGCCGAGGTCGGCCTCGGCCTGCTGCTCGGCGGCCTGCGATTCGTCGAACACCTGGCGGCTGATGGCGTCGATCTTCACCAGCTCGGCATTGCGGCGCGCCACGGTGCGCGCGGTGGCGAGCGCCGACTCGGCCTTGCGCACGCTGGCCTGCGCGCTGGCATGGGCCGCCTGCAGCGAGGCCGGGTCGAGCTGGTAGAGCACCTGGCCGGCCTTGACCTGCGAGCCTTCGGTGAACAGCCGCTCCTTGAGGATGCCGCCGACCTGCGGCCGGATCTCGGCGATGACCGGGGCCGCGGTGCGGCCCGGCAGCTCGGTGCTCAGCGCCAGCGTCTCGTGCTTGAGCGTGACGGTGCCGACTTCCCGTTCGGGCGCCGCGGCCGCCGCCGGCTTTGGTGCGGCGGCCTCGTTGCGCGAGCAGCCGGCGAGCGTGATGGCGGCGGCCAGCGCGAGGGCTGCGATGGGCAGCGGGAAGGGACGGCGTAGGTGATCGGGCATGGGCAGGGGGAAGTGACGAAGGCCCCAAATGGAGCGAACGGGCGCTCCCGAGTTCAATGCGGCGGGAGGCCGGAAGCGAGCTTTACAGAGAGGCCCTGCAAGTCCAGTGCCAAAGATTGACAAAGTCCTGTGACAGACGCTTTGCCGGAATGCAAAGTTAGATGTACTTGGGGCGCCTTCGGGCGCGCTTCATGCGCGTTGAAGCGCGCGCGTGACCATGTCGTCGGGCGCGAGCCGCAGCAGGTGCGGCAGCAGGCCCACGGCCTTGTCGCGCTCGCCCGCGTGCAGCAGGCCGTTGGCGCACACCGACAGCGTGTCGGCCAGCTCGGGATGGTCGGGCGCGGTCTTCAAGAGGATGGTGCAGAGCCGGCGCGCGTCCTCGAACTGGCGGATGCGCACGAAGCGGCGCGCGAGCCGCGCCATGTCGTCGGGCTTGAGGCGCACGCCGGGTTTCGCCTGGTCGAGGTAGGTGGTGAAGCTCGCATGCTGCAGCGCGAGCGTGTCGGGGTCGGTGGCGCTCAGGCGGAAGATGCGCCGCGCCGCGGCATGGAAGTCGTCGCCGGCCGGCTGCAGCCGCGCGGTGTTGAACCAGGCGCGCAAGGTGTCGGCGTCGTTCGGGCGCAGCGCCGCGGCGGCGCGCCATTCGACGCTGGCCGACTCGAACTTCATCGCCGCGCCGAGCCGCCGCGCGTTGGCGACGCGGCGCTGGAACTCGCCGTCGCCGCCGTTGCCTCCATCACGGCCGCGCTCGGCCGCCAGCGCCTCGGGCGCCTTCACGCGCCCGAGCGCCAGCGCGAGCGTCATCAGTGCCGCGCCGCTGAGCAGCCCGCCCAGGTGTGCCATGTAGGCGATGCCCTGGCCGCCCACCAGGTGCTGCAGCAGCTCGTTCGCGATCCAGGCCGGCAGCAGCAGCAGGGCCGGCGCCGTGACGTAGTTGAAGTAGAAGAACAGCTGGTAGAAGAAACGGATGCGCCGCAGCCGGTACATCACGGCATACATGCCCATCAGCGCCGACACCGCGCCCGAGGCGCCGAGGCCGTAGCTGCCCTTGCCCGCATAGGCCCAGTCGGCCAGCGCCGAGGCGCCGACGGCGCCCAGCAGGTAGAAGCTCAGGAAGGTGGTGCGTCCGAGCGCGAGTTCGACCGAGAAGCCGAACAGGAACAGGAACAGCATGTTGCCCAGCAGGTGGCCGGTGCTGCCGTGCAGGAAGGCGGCCGTGATCCAGGTCCAGGGCTTGAACTCGGCGTCCTTCGCGTAGTCCTGCGCCCAGCGCTCGGTGAAGGGCGCGGGCCACTGGGCATCGAACTCCCGGCGGTCGCGCTTCCATTCGTCGAAGCGCGGATGCGCGGGCGGGATCACCTCGTCGGCGCGCAGCTGGCGCAGGAAGACGCGCTCGTGCTGCAGGCCCTCGAGCAGCTCGTCGGTGCGCTTGCGCTCGAGCAGCTGCCGCGCGGCCTCGGCGCGCGGCGACCGGGTGCGCTCGAGCCAGTCGACGAAGGCCGGCAGCTCGAGCGCCGGCAGCGAACTCTTCGCGTAGTAGCGCGCGGCGCGCTCCTGCGCGTTCTCCTCGCTGCGCTGCGGGCCCCAGAACACCAGCATGTTCACGAGGATCAGCAGCACCGTCATCCACGGCGGGTTGCGCCAGCTCGGGCGGTTCTCGAGCGGGATGGCGTAGAACATGGCGGGGCCCCGCGGTGCCGAGGGCCGGTGCGGTCAGCCGAGGCGGGCGCGGTGGCGCGCGATCTGCGCCTTGACCTGCGCGGGCGCCGTGCCGCCGAGGATGTTGCGTGCGTTGAGCGAGCCGCGCAGGCTCAGCACGTCGTACACGTCCTTCTCGATCTTCGGGTTGAACTGCTGCAGCACCGCCAGCGGCAGCTCGGCCAGGTCGACCTTGTGCGAGGTCGCGGCCTTGACCGCGTGGGCCACGATCTCGTGCGCGTCGCGAAACGGCAGGCCCTTCTTCACCAGGTAGTCGGCCAGGTCGGTGGCGGTGGCGTAGCCGCGCAGCGCGGCCAGTTCCATCGCCTCGGGTTTGACCGTGATGCCGCCGATCATCTCGGCGAAGATGCGCAGCGTGTCCTTGAGCGTGTCGACGGTGTCGAACAGCGGCTCCTTGTCTTCCTGGTTGTCCTTGTTGTAGGCCAGCGGCTGGCCCTTCATCAGCGTGATCAGCGCCATCAGGTGGCCGACCACGCGGC
>JAESGW010000253.1_pt1 | contig 84419 bp, 78 predicted proteins | sample 9269791 | NCBI WGS metagenome assembly JAESGW01 (sample SAMN16773120, study PRJNA677053) | algae metagenome | isolation source: Aphanocapsa lilacina HA4352-LM1 and co-occurring heterotrophs from near cave... | place: USA: Maniniholo cave, near Haena, Kauai, HI | collected 2009-07-28 | reverse complement strand
CGCTCTGGTAGGGTAAGCTGGCTGAAGCTCATAGGGGTTCCTGGTTGTTGTGGTAAACGTCAGGATACCTCTATGAGTCCCTCAGCGGAAGGCTCTCAAGCGTTGCACTTCATTTTTGAATCGGCGCAGTCTGATCAATTTTGGTTACGACCACGACGCGAACTTCGTCGGTGACATGCTCGCCGCCATTCCCAAAAACGGTGTCGGCATCTTCGATAGAGGCTTTGCGGGACTGGAGCATCTCCAGAGCGCAGCAGCGTCCAAGCAATATTTTTTGATGCGCATCAAGAGCAATTACAAGTTGGTTTTTGAAGGCGATGAAGGTCTGGTGCGTGTGGGGACAGGTAAAGAATCGGGGCTGTATCGCGTGGTCAGTTTTTGCGACATCGAGAACCGAGCAGAATACCGACTGGTGACGAACTTGCCCAGCGAAGGCGAGTGGAAAATCGGCGATGAAGAGGTGATGGAACTGTACCGTCAACGCTGGCAGATAGAGCTGTTATGGAAGTTTCCGAAGATGCATTTAAAGCTGAAGCGTTCGATGACAAAAAACGAGAATGGCATCCGGATGCAGGTCTACGTAACCCTGATTGCCTACCTGCTACTGGAACTGGTAGCTGTGCCGAAGATATGGGGTAGTAAACGGTTGGATAAATTGCGTTACTTGCAATGTTGCATGTGTCAGGAAGTCAGTTATGTGCATTGGCTGGGAAAATTGCTGGGCAGCTGGAGGCGCAGGGTCTGGCCGCTCGAACTGTGTGCAAGCGTTCACTGATTCAACACTTCTGCAGTTCCGGGATGGCAGTGATCTCGTTAGACTTGTGGCGCACTTTGAGCTGTCCTAGAACCACGCCTTTTAGATGCGCTTACCCTGGTTCCAGAAGAGCTTGCGCTTGGCGTGCTCGCGAAATTCGAACGCCACCGCCCGGAAAATCAATCCGAAGATCATCAAAAAAATCGGGATGTACAGACCGTTGAGGATCGTGCCGTAGGCGAGGGGAAAAGCTCCGAACAGAGCACCTCCCATGATTACCAGCCAGGTTTCGTTGGCATCCCAAACATTGCTGAGACTGGTCATCAGGATGCCCCGGCGCTCCTCATTGGAGGAAGTAAGCGAAAGAATGCCAACTCCCAGATCGAAGCCGTCGAGCATGACGTAGAGAAACAAAAACAGCGCCAGGATAAAAAACCAGACCTGCGGTAGGAACTGTGCCAGCGGATCCATGCATTTTCCTCGCTTACTATTGGGCTTCTTGCTGGGCTTCGGCCGGGCGGCTGTCGGGGATGTGTTCGGCAGGCTCCACTTCGACGGGTAGCTGGCCCTCAAAATCCGGAACCGCCATCAGGCCCGCAAAGAAAAAGCCGATGCCCACCATGATGCGAAACGAATAAAAAATCAGCCACACCAGCGGGGGTCGGTCCTCGGGCTTGTAGGCTTTGAGGCCGTAGACCGGTTCAGACAGTTCCGGCTTGAATTCGAGGATATAGCCCAGGCCGCCCGGGACGGCGATGTCTCAGTCGTTTTTTTCGCCCTTCTCGTCGGGCCAGGCGGCGATCGACCAGGGAGCGGCCTGGCCGGCCGGGATCGTCTCCCACTGCGACTCCATGGCGGCCAGTTTGGTGGGCTGGTAGCGGCGCACCTGCTCGCCGCTGACGTGGCCCACCCAGATCTCCGCCGCCGCCAGGGCGATCTTGAGCGATTTCGAGAAGAACTCCTGCTTGTGGCCCTTGAGGATGTACCAGGCGCTGATGCCGCCAATTACGAACAGCGAAGTCTCCAAAGTGGCAAAGAACATGTGCAGGATGCTGTGACCGCTAAAGGGGTTGAGCAGCGCCTGAAAATAATCTTGAACCACGAATTTGCCGTTGATAAATTCGCCGCCCGCCGGGGTCTGCATCCAGGAATTGGCAATCAAAATCCAGACGGTCGAGAGATGCGCCCCAAAGGCGACCATGATCGTCGCAAAGTAGTGGATATTAAAGTAGTGGATATTAAGGATGCACCCGCTGCCAGCCAAACAGCATGATCCCCAAAAAACCGGCTTCGAGCATGAAGGCCATCGACGCTTCAAAACCGAGGATTGAAATCCGACCGGCCCAAATCTTTGCGGATTTTTTTAGCTTTGTCAGCCGAGGTCCGTACCCGCCCGGGTGGCGGGTGCTGCCCGAGACACTCCCTGGGTGCTGAACTTGGTTAGACTCGTGCGCGCAGTCTTCGCGAAATCCCAGTTTTTATGGCGTTTGATCGGACTTCATTGATGCGATTGTTCGCCGCCGCCACAGGCCGCAGGCGGTTTCTGGCCGCTGTGGGTGCCTTCGGGGGGGCGGCCCTGGTGCAGCGGGTCCATGCTGCTGAGGCCGGAATTTTCAGCCTCGGGGTAGCCTCCGGCGATCCACTCGCCGACGGTGTTGTGCTCTGGACGCGCCTGGCACCGAAACCGCTTGGTGGAGGCGGCATGGGCACGCGGCCGGTACCGGTGCAGTGGCAGGTGGCCAGGGATGCGAATATGCGCCGGGTGCTCCAGCGCGGCGCGGTGTTGGCCCTGCCGGAGATGGCCCACTCGGTGCATGTCGAAGTGCACGGCCTGGAGCCTGCCCGCTCTTACTGGTACCAATTCAAAGCCGGTTCCGAGGTGAGCCCTGTGGGCCGTACCCGCACCGCACCTGCTCCGGGCGCGCGGGTGGAGCGCCTGCGCTTTGCCTTCGCCTCCTGCCAGCACTACGAACATGCCTACTTCAGCGCTTACCGGGACATGGCCGCGGTGGAGGATCTCGATTTTGTCGTCCACCTGGGCGATTACATCTACGAGCGGGGACCGACGGCTAACCAACCGCGCAAGCACGACGGGCCGGAGATCACCACCCTGGAGCAGTACCGCAACCGCTACGCGCTCTACAAGCTCGATCCGCACTTGCAAGCGGCCCACGCCGCCGCCCCCTGGATCGTCACCTGGGACGATCACGAGGTGGACAACAACTACGCAACCCTCATCCCCGAGGACGACCAGACCCCGCAGGCCTTCGCCGCCCGCCGCGCCGCCGCGTACCAGGCCTACTACGAGCACATGCCCCTGCGCCTTGCCTCGTTGCCCAAGGGCCCCGATTTGCAACTCTTTCGCCGCTTCACCATGGGCGATCTGGCCGAATTGCACGTGCTCGACACCCGCCAGTACCGAAGCGACCAGCCCTGCGGCGATCGGCTGAAGCCCCGCTGCCCGGAAGCGCTTGCCGAGGCCGCTTCGATGATGGGGGACCGGCAGGAGCGCTGGCTGCTTGCAGGGCTGAACCTCTCGCGGGCGCGCTGGAATGTGATTGCCCAGCAGACGGTGATGGCCCAGTTCGATGTCGATCCGCGCCCGGGCTCAGAACTGTTCAACCTCGATCAGTGGGACGGCTACGTGGTGGCCCGCGAGCGGCTGCTGCGCTACCTTGCCGCCCGCCGCCCCGCCAATCCGGTCGTGATCACCGGCGACATCCATTCCAACTGGGTCTTCGATCTCAAGTCCGACTTCGCCAATCCCGACTCGGCCACCGTCGCCACCGAATTTGCCGGGACCTCGATCAGCTCCAACTTCTCAAAGGAATTCACCGCCCAGCTTATGGCTGCGATGCCAGCCAACCCCCACACCAAATTCTTTAACGGCGACCAGCGGGGTTACACCCTGTGCACGCTCACCCCCAAACAATGGCAGACCGACCTGCGCGTAGTCGCCAACCCAGTCGATCCCAATAGTACCGTGAGCACCCTTGCCTCCTTTGTGGTCGAGGACGGCCGACCAGGGGTTCAAAAGGTTTAGCGAGTTTGATGTTTACGGTGCCCGCGCGCGCGCTCCCCCTCCCCGCCTTGCGGGCGTGCCCCCCCGACACCCCCCGGACTTACCGGCGCGATGGGCGGGAGACTCGGTGGGTGGGCTGGGCAGACAATTTAGGGCCGGCACGCTTTGCGTGGCGACTGCGGCAAGAAGTGTGGCTGAAAATCTGAGCAGGCAACAGTTTCCATCCTGACACCTGCTCTAAAGGGCATCGTAAACGTCTGTCTCCGGACGGTCCAGTCTTCAGCAAAGCTGCACAGACGGAGCGCAGATCTGCCGCCTGCTGTTCATCTATGCCGTGAGATGACAGATCGACTCGCTGCGAGTTGGGAAAAAATGTGACGAGTACCCGCGTGCCATTGATGACATCAGGTGTTTCCAGCAACTCGACTTTGCCGTCTCGAAAGATTCCCTTTACTGATTAGTGCCTGAGAATGCCTGTCGTGGTGCAGGCACGTACAGCACGCCTACTCGTACCGCAAAGCCACCATCGGATCGACGCGGGTGGCGCGGCGGGCGGGCAGGAAGCAGGCCAAAAACGCCACTCCCAACAGCACTGCCGCCACACCGAGGAAGGTGGGCGGATCGATGGCACTGACGCCGAATAAGAGGCTTGAAAGGAGTCGCCCCAGAGCCGCGGCAGCGACCAGACCGATCGCCACCCCTGCTATGGCCGGCGCCATTCCCTGGCCGACGACGAGCCGGACGATGCTGCCCCGCTCGGCGCCCAGGGCGAGGCGGATGCCGATCTCGTGGGTGCGCTGGGTGACCGAGTAGGCTATCACCCCGTAGAGGCCCACGCCAGAGAGCACCAGGGCGACCGCCGCAAACAGGACCAACAGCAGCGCGTTGAAGCGCTCCTGTTCGATCGATTCAGCAATCACCGCTTCCATGGTCTGGACTTCGCCTAGCGCCTGATCGGAATCCATCGCCTTCACCTGCTCTCGCAAAGCGTTGCCCAAGGCGGCCGGGTCGCCGGTCCCGGTGCGGATGACCAGAGTGAGAAAGGGCCAGGCCAACTGGGAGTACGGAAAGTACATCTCTGGGCGCACCGGCTTGTTGAGCGCCAGCGTGCGCGCGTCCTTGGCGATGCCCACGATCTCAATCCAACTCTCGGGAGCCGGTCTGGGGGTATCGATGCTGAGGCGTCTGCCTACCGGGTCCTCGCCGGGCCAGAATTTCTGGGCCATCGTCTCGTTGATGAGAGCCACCTTGGGGGAGGTGGCACGGTCGCGCTCGTCAAAGGCGCGGCCCCGCAACAAGGGAATGCCCATCGTCTGCAAATAATCGGGGCCGACAATCAAGTAACCCGCACTCGGCTCCTGGCCGGGTCCCACCGGGGGACGGCCTTCGATGATAAATGTGCCGTCGGAACTGCTGCCGCTTAGGGGCAGTGTGAAGATGCCGCTGGCCGAACTTACCCCCGGCAGGGCGCGGATGCGGGCCAGCAAGCGGTCGAAAAAGTCCACTATCTGCCGCTCATCGCGATACTTGGCCACCGGCAGGTAGATACCGGCTGTGAGTACGTTTTTGGGGTTCAAGCCCGGTTCGACACTTTGCAAGCGCCACAAACTTTGCCCCAGCAATCCGGCTTCCACCAGCAGCATCAGGGCAAGCGACACCTCCACCACCACCAGCAAGTTGCGCAGGCGATTGCGCGACCGGCCGCCCGTAGCTGTGCGTCCACCGTCCTTGAGCGCCTCGTTGCAATCGATGCGGGTGGCCTGCAAAGCCGGCGCCAATCCGAACAAAAAGGCTGTGGCGAACGCTACCGCAACCGTGAAGGCGAGCACCGTTCCATCTACAGCAATCTCCTGCGCCCGAGGCAGATCCGCCGGGCTCAATGCCACCAACAGCCGGACGCCAAAGTACGCGAGCACCAGACCGCATGCCCCCCCAAACAGCGACAGCAAGGTGCTCTCGGTCAACAGTTGCCGGACAAGCCGCGAGCGGCTCGCCCCGAGCGCCACGCGCAAGGCAAATTCCTTCCGGCGGACGACGGCGCGAGCAAGCAGCAAGTTAGCTACGTTTGCGCAGCCAATCAGCAGCACGGCCGCCACCGCGCCGGTGAGTACCAATAGCGCCGGACGGACATCCCCCACCAGTTCTTCGTACAGCGGCACAAGCGCCACTCCCCGGCCGGTGTTGGTATCCGGGTACTGCCGCGCGAGGTCGAGGGCAACGATGTTGATTTGCTCGGAAGCCTGCGCCAGATTCACCCCCGACTTGAGGCGGGCGACAGCCCGGTGGGAGTGGCTGCCCCGTTTTTGGTCGGTGTCGAAGGCAAAGGGCACCCAGATGTCCCGCTCGCCCTGGGGAAATTGAAAGCCTGGCGGCATCACCCCCACGATTGTGTAGGGTCGCGAGTCGATGGTGACGGTTTTGCCCAGTACCGCCGCGCTCGCCTCGAAACGTCGCTGCCACAGGCCATAGCTGATCACCGCCACCCGGCTGTCGGCAGTTTTTTCTTCCTGCGGCTGAAACCCCCGCCCCAGGAGCGGCGCGGTGCCGAAGGTCTCAAAGAAATTGGCCGAGACGATCGCCCCTACGAGCCGTTCGGTCCGGCCATTGCTGCTGAGGTTGAAGGCTGCCTGGCCGTAGAGGGCAATCCGTTCAAACACGCGGTTCTGTTCGCGCCAGTCGAGGTAATTGGGGACGGAGATCGAGCTTTCCATCTGATCCCGTCGGGGTACGGTCTCCCAGACCTGCACGAGCCTCTCCGGCTCGGCGTAAGGCAGCGAGCGCAACAGCACCGCACTGACGACGCTGAATATCGCTGTATTGGCACCGATGACAACCGCCAGCGTCAAGACCGCCACCACCGTAAAGCCGGGGCTTCCCGCCAGCATCCGCAAACCATAGCGCCCATCCTGCAACAACATCTGCATCTGTTCTTTCACGGCGGTCACTCCTAGATCCCATGCGGTCGACATCCACCAGCGCACAAGCAACGCCCCCTCACCCCGCCGGGACAGTTCGCGGCGCTGTTCGCGAAATACCTGGACCATCTCCTCGCCGTACTCCTGCTGAAATTCGCTCGGATACAGTTTCAGCAGCCCCGCAAAAATCTGCTCCGGCCAATCTTTCATCCCTGTACCTCCGGGGCGGCCAAAAGCTTTTTTGCGCGCGCGTCGGCCACCAATTCCACCAGGCGCTCGGCCTCGGCCACCGCCGCCCGCCTGCCCAGTTCGCTCAGGCGGTAGTACCGCCGTCGCTCATCGTCAAGCGCCGGGTCCAAACGCCACTGGGACTGTTCGACCAAACCCTCGGCCAGTAAGCGCTTGATCGTGCTGTAGAGCGTGCCCAGCCCCAGGTGTGCTCTACCCTCCGAGCGCTGCTCGACTTCGCGCACGATCCCGTAGCCGTGGCGCTCGCCGTCGGCCAGGGTCAGCAAAATCTGAAACACCGCCGGAGTCAGAGGCAAAAAACGCTTGGGGTCCATAGATCCAAACTCGATGCAATGCAAGTGGATATAATCACTGCGGATACATTAGGGCAAGCCGGATCGTGTTGTCAAGCACCCCTACAGCACGCCCACAGCCCGTTTGATCGAGGCGACGGCGCGGTTGAAGTCGATGAGCGCGGTGAGGCGGTTGACCCGCGCCTGGGTCAGATCCCGATCGGCGGTGAGCACGTCGGTCTGGGTACCCACACCGGCTTGAAAGCGCAGCCGGGCCAGGCGCAGCGATTCCTCGGCGCTGGTGACGGAGGTGCCGGTGGCGTCGATGCGCAGCATCGCCGTGAGCATGTCGGCGTAGGCGCTCTCGACGCCGTAGCGCACGGTATTGAGCGTGTCGATGTAGTTGAGCCGGGCGGATTTGGCGTCGGCGGCCGCCTGGGCAGCCCGGGCGGCGGCGGCACCGCCGTCGAAGGCGCTCCACTGGATCTGGACGCCAGCGCTATAGCCGGTGAAAACCCCGGTGACCCGGTCGATGGCGTTGTCGTAGGCCTGGCCGGTGAGCAAGACGCTCACCTGGGGGGCAACCGAGGCGTAGTACGCCTCTTCCTGGGATTTGGCCGCCTGCTCCAAAGCGAGATAGCGGGGCAGTTCCACCCGGTTGCGGTAGGCTTCGAAGATCGTGTCTTCGAGCGGGAGTTTCCAGCTTTCTCCTTGCTCGATCGCCTCGGCGGCGGTCACATCGGTGGGCCGGGCAAAGTTGAGTCGGCGGGCCAGGTCGCGCTGGGCGACAACGCGCCGGTTCCGGTACTCCAGCAGCTCGACGCGGGCGTTGGCCAGCTGCACCTCCGCCTGCAGCGAGGCGAAGCGGGTACCGGTGCCGGCGCGCTCCTGGGCGCGGGCATCTTTGTAACTCGCTTCGGCGCTTTTGACCGACGCTTCGCCGATGGCGACGTTGCCGTCGGCGTTTTGCAGGTCGTAGTAGGCGGTGATGACAGAATCGATCAGATCCTGGCGGGTGCGCGCGTAGTCGAGGCGGGCAGCACTCAGGTTCTGGGCGGCGGCGCGGATGTTGCTGCCGACCAGGCCGCTGGAAAAGATCGTCCAGTTGATTTCGACCTGGCCGTTGAGGGGGGCGCTCTCGACGACGGCCAGGGCGGAGCTGAGGGAGGAGGTGGCGCTCTGGGCAAGCAGCGCGGCGCTGATTTTGCTGGTGGCCGACTGGACGTAGCTGTAGCTAAGGCTGGTTTGGACGGTCGGGTAAAGCCCGGCGCTCTGCTCACGCACCGAACCTTCCGCTTTTTCGACCGCCACGAGCGCAAGCTGCAACTGGGGGCTGCGCGCCAGGGCGATGTCGACGGCATCCTGCAGCTTCAGCGGCTGGATGGTCTCGACTTTGAGTTCCACTGCCCGGGTCGGCAGTGACGGCAGAGTCGGGGTCAAAGGTTCGACACCGAGCGCGTTTGCCTGGGTATTCGGTGTGTCGGCTGCTTGGGCCAAAAAAAAGGGTCCACAAAAATACAGACTCATCGCGAACAAAACCATAGCCGAGCGACGTTGCATCGGTGTGTCTCCACAGGTATTTGACATCAGCAGTTGGAGTCCAATCTTTCGAGACTTACTGGTTGCGCAACCCATGCTCGTTGCACCGTCAGTCAGTTGTTCTTATCCTAAAATTGCAGGTGCGGTAAATCGCGTACCGAAGGTCAAGAATTGCTCCTGTACTTTAGTCGAGCGTCCAGCCTGACGGAAGTTGAGATCTAACTGGGAAGGCCGCAAATAAAGTCGTAAGCGAGCACAAATGGGCGTATCCACACTGCCACTTTTGCCCGTATCCTTGCGCCCGAGCCTTTGCAGTTGATGAGCGATCTATAAATCATAGGAGCGCTAAATGTCCAGGTCGGCCATCTGCAGTCGTGGACCGTAGGTCTCGATAAATTCCCGTCGCGGTTCGACGCGGTCGCCCATCAGGATGTTGAAGACGCGGTCGGCCTCGGCGGCGTCCTCGATGGCCACTTGCCTGAGGGTGCGCGTCTCGGGGTTCATCGTCGTCTCCCAGAGCTGATCCGCCTGCATCTCGCCCAGACCCTTGAAGCGCTGGATCTCATACTTCTGATTTTCGCGCAGACCGCGGAGGATCGCCTCTTTTTCCTGTTCGGAGTAACAGTAGCGCACGTCGATGTTGCGGCCGCCGCCGATTGAAATCTTGTAAAACGGCGGCTGGGCGATGTAAATGTAGCCCTGCTCTACCAAGTCGCGTTTGTAACGGTAGAAGAACGTGAGTAGCAACGTGCGGATGTGGGCGCCGTCGACGTCTGCGTCGGTCATGATAATGATGCGATGGTATCGCAGCCGACCCACATCAAACTCTTCGGTCTTGAGGCCGAGGCCGAGGCCCGTGATCATCGCCTGGATTTCGTTGTTGCCGTAAATCTTTCTGTCGTCCGCTCTTTCGATATTGAGGATTTTGCCCCGAAGCGGCAAAATCGCCTGGAATCGCCGATCTCGGCCTTGCTTGGCGCTCCCGCCGGCGGAATCTCCTTCGACTAGAAAGACTTCTGATTCTGCGGGGTCGCGGCTCTGGCAGTCGGCCAATTTGCCGGGGAGGGTGGACGATTCGAGGGCTGATTTGCGGCGGACCAGATCGCGCGCTTTGCGGGCGGCTTCCTCGGCCTGCATCGACTGCAGCGCCTTTTCGAGGATGGAAGCTACCACATCCGGGTGAAATTCGAGGTATTCGGTGAGTTTTTCAGAAATCACGCCGTCGACGATGCCGCGCACCTCGGGGTTGCCGAGTTTGGTCTTGGTCTGGCCTTCAAATTCGGGGTTGGGGACTTTGACGCTCAGCACGGCGGTGAGCCCCTCGCGCACGTGCTCGCCGGTGAGGTTCTTGTCACCGTCTTTGAGCTTGTTGGCCTTGCGGGCGAAGCTGTTGAAGGTGCGGGTGAGGACGGCTTTGAAACCTTCGAGGTGGGTACCGCCGTCGATGGTGCGGATGTTGTTGGCAAAACCGAGCACGTTGTCGTTGTAGACGTCGGTGCTCCACTGCAGGGCGCACTCGACACTCACCCCGTCGCGCTCCTGGTTGATAAAGATGATGTCGGGGTGCAGAGCAGCCTTCTCGCGGGTCATGTACTTGACGTACTCGCGGATGCCGCCTTCGTAGAGGTAAGTTTCAGTGCGCTCGGTCTCGCCGCGCAAATCGCTGAAGCGAAATTCGACCCCTGCATTCAAAAAGGCCAGTTCGCGAAAGCGACTCAAGAGCGTGTCGAAATCAAAATCGACGCCGGTGGTAAAAATTTCGGGATCGGGCAAGAACGAAATCATCGTGCCGCGGCGCTTCTGGGAGTCGGGACTCACCGCAAGACCGCCCTCGGGAATGCCGCGGCGAAAGCGCTGAATGTACTGCTTGCCCTCGCGCCAAATGGTCGCGGTGAGGATGGTTGACAGGGCATTGACCACCGCCGCGCCGACGCCGTGCAGACCACCGGAGACTTTGTAGCCGCCGCCGCCGAACTTGCCGCCGGCACCGAGCACCGTGAGTACCGTCTCGATGGTGGATTTGCCCGTGCGCGGGTGGGTGTCGGTCGGAATGCCGCGCCCATCGTCGGTGATCGTGGCGGAACCGTCGGCGCCCAGGCTGATGGCGATGTGCCTGCAGTGACCGGCCAAAGCCTCGTCGACGGAGTTGTCGACGATTTCGTAGACTAAGTGATGCAGACCGCGCGGTCCGGTGGAGCCGATGTACATGCCCGGGCGCTTGCGGACATGCTCCAGGCCTTCGAGAACCTGAATTTGCTCTGCCCCATAGGTTTCGGTCATTCGTCTTTGCGCTCCTTCGCGCCAGCTATCATGTCGCCCGCAGTCGTTGCTGCCGCTGTGCCCAAAGGCGCGTCAAAACGAGGCGAGGTCAGATCACGAGTCAATTGTAGCACAAAGCGCTTGCAGCGGCTTCTGGTCGTTTCTGAAGCCGCATTTGCAGAGCAGTTGGGATCCCTGCAAAATGGACTCCTGTCCACGGGAAGCCGCTCTCGGCCCGCGGGCGCAAATCGCCGGAGCGGAGTTGTCGGACAGCTTGCTTGGGGCAGCGTGCGGGTCGCCATGGTTCCCTTAGGGGTTGCTGGCGGGGGACGCGATGCGCTTCTGGCTGGAGCGGCGATTTTGCTGTGATAGATTCGACCAGAATCAGCAAGCAGCGCAGATCATGGCAGGGCATAGCAAGTGGGCGCAGATCAAGCGTCAGAAAGCCAAGAACGACGTGGCTAAAGGGGCGATGTTCGCCCGGCTCTCCCGCGAAATCATTGTCGCCACGCGCCTGGGCGGCCCCGACCCGGCAGGAAATTTTCGGTTGCGCCTGGCCATCGAGCAGGCCAAGGCGGCGAGTTTGCCGGGGGAGAACATCCAGCGGGCCGTCGACAAAGGGAGTGGCGCCCTCGAAGGCGACAACTTTGAAGAGATCCGCTACGAGGGCTACGGTCCGGCGGGGGTAGCAATCTTAATCGAGGCGCAGACCGACAACCGCAACCGGACGGCGGCAGATCTGCGGGCAGTCTTCAGCCGCAACGGCGGTAATCTCGGTGAAACCGGCTGCGTGGGCTGGATGTTCCAGCAGCGGGGCGTGGCAGTCCTCGAAGGGCCGGTGCGCGAGGAAGATCTGATCGAAGCGGCCCTTGAAGGGGGGGCGGCGGGTTACGAAATCGACCCCGAGGGGCAGGGGGCGGAAGTGACCTGCAAAGCTGCGGATCTCGAAGCGCTCACCGATACCCTTAAGGGGGCCGGGTTTCGGCTGGCGGCGGCCGAGGTGCGTTGGGTACCCGACAATACCATCGAGATCGCTGATCCGGATATCGCTCGCCAGGTGCTCACCCTGCTTGAGAAGCTCGAAAACCTGGACGATGTGCAGCGGGTGAGCGCCAATCATCTGGTCGAAGATGCGGTGCTGGAGTCAATCTACGCCTGATGGGGCCGATGGGCGGGTCGGTCCGTTTACACTGGTAGAACGTGCGGACGTGGTGGAATGGTAGACACGCCGGTCTTAGGAACCTGTGGGGCAACCCGTGGGAGTTCGAATCTCCCCGTCCGCATTCAGACCCAATTCCAGACCCTGAGAGGCTTTTGGCGTTTGTGTTGAAGTTGCCTGCCAAGAGCCGACAGGGCCCGTTTTGGAGCATCCCAATCAGTTGTGGAGTCTGGATTTTGTCGAGGACGCTCTGGCGGATGGACGCCAACTGCGGACGCTGACGGTCGTGGGGGCCGTTGACCCAACGGCCCTGGATGTCTACAGCCGGGAGTGTCCGCAGATAGAAGTGGATACCTCCCTGCCCTCCGCTCGCGTGGTGCGGGTGTTGGAGAGTTTGGCCGCCCAACGGCAGTTACCCGAACGATTGCTGGTGGACAACGGGCCGCAGTTCGTCTGTCGGACCCTGGCCGAGTGGGCCGAGAGGCGTGGGGTGCAGATTGCCTTCACCCGCCCAGGTAAACCGACCGACAAGCCGCACATCGAGAGCTTCAATGGGAAATTTCGGGATGAATGTCTCAATGCCCACTACTTCTTGAGCGTGCCGGATGCCAGACGGCTCATTGAGGCATGGCGGCTGGATTACAACCACCACCGTCCGCACAGTGCCCTGGGAGGAGCAACGCCGATGGAGTTTTTGCAACAGGTCACTGCCGTTCAGGCGACAGCGGAGCCTGAACGGCAGTGACCTGTACGATGATGAAAGCCAGGCTGGAAACTCACTTTTTCAGCGGCTCACTATTCGGGGCCAGGTCACTTCGACGTTGGCAAGGAAGGGTGTGTCTGCGCCCTTCCCCGCGACGATGGTCAGTAAGATTCTCGAAGACTTTCAGAATTGGGAAGTCGCGCACTCGAACACCTGCTACGCCCGTTCTCCAGCTATTCTTTCCCATAGAACGAAATAGACCTGTACTCTATTGCCCATGGACTCCATCGGAAGTTGAGCCGTTCCAGGACGGCATTGTGTGATTTGCGGCTGCACCAGCTCGGATGATCCGACCTGTGCTTTGAGGGCGACGGCCCTGGCCTTTCTACGTTCCAACTGCTCCGAGCGCGCTTAGGGTGGCCCTCTGGGCCTCAGTGAGGCCGACGGCGCCCGCGATGTTCATGCCTTCGTAGAGCCTTTCGGCCTGCAGGATCTTCAGGCATTCGCCGGTGGCCGGGTTCCACAATCGGATGGTCTTATCCTGGCTGCCGCTTGCTAGGGTCTCGCCGCGCGGGCCGTAGGCCACAGACCAGACTTGATCGCTGTGGCCGCGCAGGGTGGCGGTGAGCGCACCGTTCCCGGCAGCCCAGAAGCGGACGGTTCGGTCGTGACTGCAGCTTGCCAGATGCAATCCATCCGGGGAAAAAGCCACCGACCAGACCGGACCGCCGTGCCCGGCGAGGGTCGCTGCGCACGCGCCGGTGGCCAGGTCCCACAGTTTGACGAGGTGATCCTCGGCGGCAGTGGCAATCAGGCGGCCGTCGGGGCTGAAGGCGACGGCGCAAATCTGGCCGCTGTGCCCGTTTAAAGTCGCTGTGCACTCGCCGGTGACGGCATCCCAGATTTTGGCGGTGCGGTCCAGGCTGCCGCTGGCGAGCCGTCGCCCGTCGGGGCCAAACGCCACCGAGCGCACCCAGCCGGTGTGCCCGGTGAGGGCGGCGGTGCACTCCCCGGTGGACCACTCCCACAACCGGATGGTCTGATCGACGCCGGCGCTGGCAAGTCGCCTGCCGTCCGGGGCAAAGGCGACGGCCCGAATCCAGTTGGTGTGGCCTGCGAGCGATTGGATACAGCGCCCAGTATCCACCTCCCACAGTTTGACGGTCTGATCGAAACTGCCGCTGGCAAGCACCGTTCCGCCCGGATGAAAGGCCAGCGACCAGACCCAGCAGCCGTGACCGGCGAGGGTCTTGAGGCACTGACCGCTGCGGGTGTCCCAGAGCCTTACCAGCCGGTCCATGCTGCCGCTCGCGAGCAGGTGCCTGCCGGGGTGAAAGGCCACCGACCAGATCCAGCCGGAATTGCCCTGAAAAGTCTTGAGCGAGCGGCCCGAATCGACCTCCCAGAGCCGGACGGTCTGGTCCATGCTGCCGCTGGCCAGGGTGCGCCCGTTTGGGTGAAACGCGAGCGACCAGACCTGGCCGGTGTGCCCCGGCAGTACCCGCAGGCACCGCCCGGAACGCACCTCCCAGAACCTGACTGTCTGGTCGTGGCCGCCGCTGGCGAGCAGGTGCCCCTCGGGGCTGAAGGCCACCGTGCGTACCCGGCTGGTGTGGCCCTCCAGCACCATCAGGCACGCGCCGAGCGGCACATCCCAGAGCCTGACGGTGCCGTCGACACCGGCGCTTGCCAGGGTCCGGCCGTCGGGGCTGAAGGCCACCGAGCGCACCTGAGCGGTGTGGCCTTCAAGGCTCAGCGCGCACGCGCCGCTGCTGACCTGCCAGAGCTTGATCGCGTGGCCGTGGCCCGCGGTGGCGAGGGTCTGGCCGTCCGGGGCAAAAGCCACCGACCAGAACTGCCCCCCCGGGTCGTACAGGATCTGCAGGCAGAGTCCCGTGCCCACGTCCCAGAGCCTGACGGTGCCATCGACGCTGCCGCTGGCAAGGGTGCGGCCATCCGGGGCGAAGGCGACCGCGTAGACCCAGCCGGTGTGCCCGGTGAGGGTGCCCAGGCACTGACCGGAGCCCGCCGCCCACAGCTTGACGCTCAGATCTTCGCTGCCGCTGGCGAGCAGAGTACCTTCCGGATGAAAGGCCATCGCGCACAGCGCGTCGGTGTGGCCGGTGCACCGGGCCTGCTGCTGGCCGTCGGCGGCGCGCAACAGGCGAATCTCGCCGCTGTCGTCGCCAATGGCGAGCACCGTGCCTTCCGGATTGAAGGCGACTAACAAGATGCCTGCAAACGTTTGCGCGAAGACGCTTGCGCGCAAGTCGGCGCGGGCAAAACTAGTGCGCCGCAGCGGCGCGCGTTGCAAGTCCGCCTGCCAGACGCACAGGCCCGAAAAGTCCCAATCGCTGAGATCCGTCCCCAGGGCGCCCAGCAAATTGATGAGATTGCCGCCCACGTACCCCGGCTCCAGGGGCGCCTGCTCGCGCTGGTCGGCGAGCAGGCAGCCGATCCGGGTTTCGGTGTGCTGTTTACTTTTGAGATGATTCAGCAACTGATCAATCAGCGGTCTGACAATGAGCCGGGTTTGGGTCTCTTTGATATAGTCTTTGCTCTGGGCCTTGAGCAGGGCATGGCTTTTGAGCAAAACCGCCTCCTGCTGCACAATCTCCCGGCAGACTTGTTGGATAATCCGTTCGCTCGTATATTCCATCACCACCGGTTGCTGGGTAAAGCCGGTGGCGCCGCGTTCAATCAGCGAGCGCCTGAGCAGCGATTCGAGCGTCTCCAAAAGGCGCGGCATAGTGACCGAAGGGACGATGTCCGCCTGCAGCTGTGCCGCACTGACCACTTCCCGGTCGATGGCAAGCCAGTACATCACCAGCTTTTCAAAGGCGCTCAACCGTTCGAACTGCTGATCGAGCAAGCCGCGCAGTCCGTCGAAGACCACCGCCTCCTGGGCCAAAAAGGCGCCGATGTCGCCGTCGAACCATTCCTGGATCGCCGTGGCCATGATCTTGAGCGCCAGGGGATTGCCGCGATACAGCTCCACCAACCGCCGCCGCTCCCCGTCGGTACTCCCCAGTCCCCTCGCTTCCAGGATCCTTTCTCCTTGGCCCTCCTGCAATCCCCCAAGCCGCATCGAGCGCACCGGCAGCATCTCCCCTTCGAGTACCGCCACCTCCTCGGGCTTCTCGCGGCTGGTAATGAGTAAACAGCTGCGGTGCTCCGATTCACCCACCCGCCGGAACAGTTCGCCGTACCCTTCGTAACCTTTCAGATAGGTGCCCGGCCGCTCGCCGCCGCGCAGGAGCGACTCGGCATTGTCGAGCACCAGCAGACAACGGGAGTGTCGCAGTTGCTCCAACAGCTGCGAGAGGCGGCCTTCGACCGTGGCCGACAGAGAGGTTTGCGGACGGCCTGAGACAAATTCGATCAGTTCCGCCAACAAATCCGGCAGAGGCGGCGCATTGCGCAGCGAGCGCCACAGCACACCCTCGAAGTGGATCTGCACCCGGCGGGCCAGTTGAATCGAAAGCGCCGTCTTGCCGACCCCGCCGATACCGACAACGGCGATCAAGCGACAGCGTTCGTGGGCCAGCCACCGCTCCAGTGTCGCCAACTCGTCGGTACGACCGTAGAAAACGGCCGCGTCTGCCACTTCGAGCGCGTCTTCAAAATGCATGAAGCCAGGAGGCCGGCTGCGACGCCCTCAGTCTATCTGAACTTCCCATTGCTTTATCTAACGTTCAAGGCCGCCGAAAATTCCCTATGGAACATCGGTACTCTCGCGCGGGGGACAGCATTACCCATGGCCGACGTCTCGCTTGAACAACTCGACCGTTTACTTAAAATTGACCGGCTCGTCCGCCTCGGGCAGGCGCGCAGCACCGCCCAACTCGCCCGCGCCCTCGGGGTGAGCACCGGCACGGTGCAGCGGGCCTTGCTGACTTTGCGCGACGAGTACGGTGCGCCGCTGGTGGTCGATCGGGTGCGCGGTTACGTCTACCGCGAAACCACCTGGCAACTGCCGCCCTTGCCCCTCACCCAGGGCGAACTGTTCGTACTGATGGCCGGCAACCGTCTACTCGCAGCCGCCGAAGGCACCCTCTACGAACAGCAAATCCAGTCGGCCATCGCCCAACTGGTGCACCATCTGCCCAAACTGGGCTGGGTGGACCTCGAGACGGTGCGCGACTACCTGCACACCAGCGCCGAACTGCCCGCCACTTTCAACGATTTCGAAGTCTGGCAACAACTGGGCGACGCCTTCGAATCGGGCCTGCAGACCTTGATTGGCTACGCTGCCCCTGGAGAAGTGCCCATCACCCGCCAGGTCAACCCTTATTTGCTCTATGTCTGGCGCGGCTACGAGCCGTACCTGATTGGCTACGACCTGGGCACCAAACAATTCGAAGCCTTTCAAGTCGACCGCATTCAGGTGGTACAGACGCTGGGAGACAAGTTCACCCGCGACCCGGCCTTTGACCCGCGGCCGCTCATCGACAAGATTAATCAACTGCAGCTGGGCACCGCCGTCACCCCGGTGAGCGTGCGCCTCACCCCCAGAGCGGCCCGCGCCTTGCGCGGCCGGTTGCTCCACCCGACCCAGGTGAACACCACCCTCGCGGACGGCTCGCTCAGGCTGCAGATGCACGTCTCGGAACTCGAAGCTCTCAAGCGCTGGGTGCTCAGTTTCGGGGCCGAGGCCGTCGTCGAAGAACCCCGGGCGCTCGTCGAGCAGATCCGTGCCGAACTGGGCAAACTCGCAGCGCTCTACGGCACGCCGGTGGCGCGCTAATTGCCTGCGCATCCTCTGGCTGCTGAGCACCGTTTCGCTGGTGGCCGAAGCAGTGGGGAAAAGCACGTGCGCACCCTGATCAGCCGGAGTTTGTGACATATCCTGGGGCATCTCATCTCAGTTGGCCGTACAGTCAGATCTGGGTCCATCCTGCCGCGGATACGGCACGACGTAATGTAGCTACCTGCTCGCAGATATCCGCCGCTCGCTCTACTCCACCTGCTGCGGCAATAGCCGCCTGCAGGCGTCCGGCGGCGGTACGGAAACTAGGTCCACCCAGCACCCGCTCGATTGCGGAGGGCAGTGCCCTGGCAGTCACGGTGCCGGCGGCCACGCTCCGGTCAACCAAAAGGGCATCGATCCCTAACCGTTCGGCCGCCGGGGGAACGTCGCGGCAGACGAACTCCACTCCACGGCGATACATCTGGATAGTAAGCTGCATGCTTTTCAGACCATCGGTGCGCCCGAGCAGATCGAACTCCCGAGACCAGGTTCCCGCAGGATACTCCTGCACCCCGATCGGTTGAAAATCTGCTCCGCACGAGCGTACTGCATTTTGCCAATCAATGATTTGAAAGAAAGTACATCGGTGACCGCGTTGCATCAGTTCGGCTGTGAGTGCGACCATGGGGTTGAAGTGCCCTTGGGCCGCAGGACAGATGACACCGAAATGCGTCATGGCTTCTCAGAATCCTTCACTGCTTACATACTTCTTCGCTGGCAAGCAAAAGCTCATCGAAGGATTCAGGAAACTCACCGTTTTCAATCATGCGCCTGAAAGCCTTGTAACAGTCGTTCTTGTCACCTTCCTTGCGGGGGTAGCCGAGCCAGAGCACAAAGATTGCTTTGCTCTGTTCGGTTTCGATCGCTCTAAAGAACAACCGGTAGCGGCTCGGCAAGCCCATTTTCTTCACGCGGCCGTACTTCTTGAGCGGACCCTGTAGCGCAAAGTGACCGGCGAAGGGATCTTCGGGAATCCTCTCCTTGATAGCGCTCATCATCGCCGTGTAGAGCTTAACCGTCGCGTGCATTCGGTACTTTTCGAGAGGCAGGGTTTGCTTCAATTGCTTAACTACCGCCTGCATGTCGCGACGTTGTTTGCCGAATTGGCGTCTAACAAAGTAGATTTCCCAGCCTTTACGGATCAGTGTCAATGATGATCCCTGCCATCAATTCGTCGTCCTCAGCAGCCATAGCTTCCGTGTAAGCTTCCAATTCACGCCCAGGATCAGCGAGCGCCCGCTTCATCACAAAATCTAGATACAAGCTGAGCATGATTTCGTCCTCACGCTGCTCGTCTTCAGCGGAGGATAAGCAGACAAGCAGCTTGCCATTGCCGAGCACTTCTACCGAACCCTCAGCGCCTGCATACTGGGGAAAGTCCCTGAAAAAGTTGGCACTGAGCCGGAAGCCCGCACTGTTGCCGATCTTCGCCCACCCAACCTTGTAGCGCTTTGCGACCATTGTGATCACGGATGTTATTACGTTTTTCCATCATGGCATAGCGGAGCAAGTCCGGCCTATTCATGTGGGGACATGGCAAACACAAGCAAGATCTGGCCGGCAGCTTCCCGGCCATCGTCCCACAGCAGTCAAGTGATCTCTAGCAAGGACCGTTAGCACTTGGGCCAAGAGAGTGCTAACGTGATGAATGGAAATTTGGTCTCCAAGGAGAGAGTGCTGTGGCAACTATTACCGTAGCGGCATCTTCCCTGAAGCCCCTCGGCGATCGGGTGCTGGTGAAGGTTCTGGCCCAAGAAGAGAAGACGGCGGGCGGCATTTTGCTGCCGGACACGGCCAAGGAGAAGCCCCAGGTGGGCGAGGTGACGGCGGTGGGTGAAGGTCGGGTCACCGACAAAGGCGAGCGGTTGCCCCTTGAAGTCAAAGTGGGTGACAAGGTGCTCTACGCCAAGTACGCCGGGACCGAACTGAAGGTGGCGGGCGAGGAGTACATTTTGCTCGCTGAGAAGGATATCCTCGCCATCACCCAGTAATACGGGCGGCGCGATTCAACTATTGGGAGAGTGTGCAATGGCAAAAATGATCGTGTTTGACGAGACGGCCCGCCGGGCGCTCGAGCGGGGTGTCAACGCCCTGGCCGACGCGGTGCGGGTGACCCTCGGACCCAAGGGTCGCAACGTCGTGCTTGAGAAAAAATTTGGTGCGCCCCAGATTGTCAACGACGGGGTCACCATCGCCAAAGAAATCGAACTGGAAGATCCGCTGGAAAATACCGGCGCCCAGCTCATCCGCGAGGTGGCCTCCAAGACCAACGATGTCGCCGGCGACGGCACCACCACCGCCACGGTGCTCGCCCAGGCACTGATTCGCGAGGGCCTGCGCAACGTTGCTGCCGGGGCCAACCCGATGAGCCTCAAGCGCGGCATGGAGAAGAGCGTGGCAAAGCTGGTGCATGAGATTGCCGCCATGGCCAAGCCGGTCGAAGACAACAAGACGATCGCCGAGGTGGCGACCATTTCTTCGGGCAACGACGAAGAAATCGGCCAGATGATCGCCGAGGCGATGGACAAAGTCGGCAAAGAAGGCGTGATCACCGTCGAAGAATCGAAGTCGCTGGTCACCGAACTGGACGTGGTCGAGGGCATGCAGTTCGACAAGGGCTACGTCTCGCCCTACTTTGTCACCGACACCGAGCGGATGATTACCGATCTTGACGAGCCGTTCATTCTGCTCACCGACAAAAAAATCTCGATTATTCAAGATCTCATCCCGGTGCTGGAGAAGGTCGCCCGCGCCGGTCGGCCCCTGCTCATCATCGCCGAGGACCTCGAAGGCGAAGCGCTCGCGACGCTGGTAGTCAACAAACTGCGCGGCGTGCTCAACTGCGTGGCGGTCAAAGCCCCCGGCTTCGGCGACCGGCGCAAGGCGATGCTGCAGGACATTGCGGTGCTCACCGGCGGCGATGTGATCTCCGAGGACATCGGCCTCAAGCTCGAGAACGTCACCATCGACATGCTGGGCAAGGCCCGCAAGGTGACGATCACCAAGGACAAGACCACGATCGTCGCCGGTACCGACAACAAAGCCGCCGTCGAAAAGCGCATCGCCCAGATCCACACGCAGATGGAGGACACCGACTCCGACTTTGACCGCGAGAAGCTCCAGGAGCGCCTCGCCAAGCTCGCGGGTGGTGTGGCGGTGATCAAAGTCGGTGCGGCAACCGAGACCGAACTCAAAGACCGCAAGCTGCGCATTGAAGATGCCCTCAACGCCACCAAAGCGGCGGTCGAAGAAGGCATCGTGCCGGGCGGCGGCACGACCCTGCTGCACCTGACCAAGAAGATCGACGCCATCAAGGCGGGACTGGCCGACGACGAGAAGACCGGTGCGGACTTGATCGCCCGCGCCCTGGAGGCGCCTTTGCGCCAGATTGCCGATAATGCCGGCATCGAAGGGTCGGTGATCGCCCAGAAGGTGCGCGAGCTGGACCTCAACATCGGCTACGACGCCATGAAGGGCGAATTTGTCGACATGCTTGCCGCAGGCGTGGCCGACCCGGCCAAGGTGGTCCGCTCGGCGCTGCAGAACGCCACGTCGATCGCCGCGATGGTGCTTACTACCGAGGTGCTGATCGTCGACAAGCCCGAGAAGAAAAAAGCGGGCGCCGGTGCCCCCGACATGGGCGGCATGGGCGGCATGGGCGGCATGGGCGGCATGGGCGGCATGATGTAGTCCGGCCGAATTGCGCCCGCGAAGCCTGCACCAGTAATGGTGCAGGCTTTGCCTTTGGTGGGGCAATCAGCCAAAGGCTGTGCGCCGTGTATTAATAGGCAGAGAGCAAACGAGCGACAGCATGGGTACAGGTCTGGAAGTGCGGGGGTTGACGGCGGGCTACGGGCAAATTGAAGTGCTGCACCAGGTGAACCTGCACGTAGGAGCGGGGGAATTGGTGACGGTGATTGGCCCCAACGGCGCCGGCAAATCGACCTTGCTGCGCACCATCTCGGGTCTGATTCGGCCCACCGCCGGGGAGGTGCTCTTGGACAACCGTCGCCTCGACCGGCTCTCAGCCGACTTGATTGTCCGCACCGGGCTGATGCACGTTCCGGAGGGGCGGCGCATCTTCTCGCGCCTCACGGTGCTCGAAAACCTGGAGATGGGCGCTTACACCCGCAACGACCGCATCGAGGCGGACCTCGAAGAGATCTTTCATCTCTTTCCGATTCTCAAAGAGCGCCGCTACCAGCGCGCCGGTACGCTTTCCGGGGGCGAGCAGCAGATGCTCGCCATCGGCCGGGCGTTGCTTGGCAAGCCGCGCCTGCTGGTGCTCGACGAACCGAGCATGGGCCTCGCCCCGCTGATTGTGCAGAGCATTTTTCAGATCATCGAGCGCATCCGCTCCCAGGGGGTGATGGTGCTCCTGGTTGAACAGAACGCTCTGCAAGCATTGAAACTGGCCGACCGGGGCTACGTGCTCGAAAACGGCCGCATCGCCCTCGAAGGGCCGGCAGATGAACTACTGATCTGCGAAGAGGTGCGCCGGAGCTATCTGGGCGAGTCGATGGTCAGCTGAGGATATTCCCTTACTTAATCAAAGTCCGGTAAGTCAGGGGCATCACAACCCCGCCAGCACGCCCAACAACTCCTCGTCCTCGCGCTTGAAAAACGGGAGCGCTTCCACATGCTTGTAGCGCAGCACGCCTTGCTTGTCGACGATGAAGTAGGCGCGGGCGACTCCCAGAAATCCCGAGACGTCGTAAAGGCCCGCCACGCGCTTCTCGCCGTCGCTGAGCAGGGGAAACTGGGCTCCCAGCGATTGGGCAAACTTGCTCTTCGAGTCGACCGAGCCGCTGCTGATGCCCAGAATCACCGTGTCCTTGCCCTGGAACTTCGACCAGTCCTCGACAAAGCAGGTCAGTTCCTTAGTGCACACGGGCGTAAAATCGCCGGGGTAGAAGGCGAGCAAAACGTTGTTTTTGCCCCGGTACTGCGAGAGGGTGACCGGTCCCTGGGAACCGTCGAGGGTAAAATCGGGTGCCTGCTGGCCGACGTCGATTGCCATGATGACCTCCAGTGCTGCTTCACCCACCATAACCGCCGCCCTCTAGACTGGTAGAAGCGTTTCGGTGCTCTGGGTGTTCTACTCGCTGCTGACCTTTTTTCTGGCTGTCTCGATCGGGCTGATGTTGCCGGTGGCTCCGATGACGATGGTCTACCACGGGGCGAGCTGGCAGATGATCGCGGCCGTCGTCGGGTCGATGGTCTTCTTTGCGCTGCCCTTTCGCGCCTTCCAGACGGGCAAATTCAGCCCGTCGCTGACCACACTCGGCTTCATCTGCCTGGGACTGGCCCTCAACGGCTGGGTATTCGTCGCTAACGGCGCGAAGTAAATCGCCTAAAGCGTCGGAGGCTCGGGATTGCTCTGCGCTTCGAGGTTGAAGAGCGTCTGCAGGGTCTGCAGGGCACGGCGGCGCGCTTCGATGTCGCGCTGGGCTCTCAGTTGTACCATCGGGTCGTGCAGGATTTTGTTGACGATGGCGCGGGTGAGCGAATCGATGATGCCCTGGTGCTTCTCGGCGAATTCGGTTCCCAGGCGCGAGAGGGCTTTTTCGAGTTCCTGCTCGCGGATGGTTTCGACTTTTTGGCGCAATTGGTTGATCGTGGGTACCGCCTCCAGGCCGCGCCACCAATCGAGAAATTCGTCGAGCTGCTCCAGCAGGATCTCCTCGCACTGGGTGACCATCAACTGCCGGTAGGCACGATTCTCCTCGACCACCTGCTTGAGGTGATCGACGTTGAATAGTTGCACGTTCGGCAACTCATCCACTTCGGTCGCGACGTTGCGCGGCACGGCGATGTCGAAGATCATCAGCGACTGGTCGCGGCGCAGGGCGCTCATCTTCTCCAGCGTCAGCAGCGGTTCGGTAGCGCCTGTGCAGGTGAAGATCAAATCGGAGCAGGGCACGTAGTTGGTCAATTCGTCGACCGTGGCCACCGGCAGCATCAGCCCGAACTGCTCGACCATCTGGGCCGCCTTTTCGAGGGAGCGGTTGAGCACGATGATCTGGCGCGCTCCCTTGGCGAGCAGATGGCGCACCAACAGTTCGCCCATCTTGCCCGCCCCCACCACCAGACAGCGCTGGTGGTGCAGGGGACCTTTTTTGCGCAGGGCCATCTCGACCGCCGCTGAGGAGACCGAGACCGCGCCGGTGCCGATGTTGGTGTCGCTGCGCACCCGCTTACCGGCGGTGATCGCCGTCTTGAACAGCTGGTTGAGGACGCGGTCCACGCCCTTGCCCTGCTGGGCGAGGCTCTGGGTCATCTTCACCTGGGCAAGAATCTGCCCTTCGCCCAGGACGATCGAATCGAGCCCGGCCGCCACGCGCATCAGATGCATCACCGCATCCTGGTGCAACAGCACGAACAGGTGGCGCTGGAGCGTCGGCAGCAGCACCCCTTTGCTCTCGGCCAAAAAGCGGGTCACCTCCCGCAGACCGTGCTCGCTGTCGCGCAGGACTGTATAAATTTCTAGACGATTACAGGTGCTCAAAATCGCGCATTCGGCAACTTGTGAGCAGCTTCGCAACCGAGACACGTATTCGGGAACCTGCCCCTCGGCAATGCTGACCCGTTCGCGAATTTCGACTGGTGCAGTTCGGTGACTCAATCCGATGACCGCGATCTGCATCCACGCTCTCCCACTGCGCGTTCGTAGCGCCTCATACTGTAGCACATTGCACTTTGCGCACAACCGCGCAGAGTGTTAGATGGTAGGCTATGCAATCTTCCGTAACACAGTGGTCCTGGCGCGGTTACCCGGTGGCCTACCGCAGCGCCGGGGAAGCCAACAGCGACCGGCCGCCGATGGTGCTCATTCACGGCTTCGGCGCCTCGCTGGGCCACTGGCGCCGCAACCTGCCGGTCCTGGCGCAGGAGCATCCTGTTTTTGCGCTCGATCTGGTGGGCTTTGGGGCGAGTGCCAAACCGAGCCCTGCCGAACTGGCCTACACCTTCGAGACCTGGGGTCGGCAGGTCGGCGATTTTGTGCGCGAAGTGGTGGGCCGGCCGGCCATCCTGGTCGGCAACTCGATCGGCGCCATCGTGGCGCTGCAGGCGGCGGTGGGTGCGCCCGAGCGGACCGACAGCGTTGTACTGATCAACTGTTCGTTGCGACTCCTGCACGAGCGCAAGCGCCGGACGCTCCCCTGGCTGCGCCGCGCCGGGACGCCGCTATTGCAGCGGCTGCTCTCGGTACCGGCGGTGGGGTGCTTCTTTTTTAACCGGCTGCGCCGCCCCGAGAGCGTGCGCAAGATCCTCCAGCAAGCCTACGTGCGCCGCGAGGCGGTTACCGACGAACTGGTGGAAATGCTCACCCGCCCGGCTGCCGATCAAGGGGCAGCGGCGGTGTTTCTGGCTTTTATCAACTACGCGAGCGGGCCTCTCGCCGAGGATTTGCTGCCCAGGGTGCGCTCGCCGGTGCTTATCCTCTGGGGTAAAGACGACCCCTGGGAGCCCTTTACCCTGGGCTGCGCTCTCGCGGACTACCCGTGCGTCGAGAAATTTGTGCCGATCGAGCGGGCGGGCCACTGCCCGCAGGACGAAGCACCCGAAGAAGTCAACGCCCACCTGCTCGCCTGGGGCGCCCGGTAGTCTTCGGCGCTGAGCCAGTAGCGCACCGCCGCGGCCCGGGAAGAGGCGGGCCTGCGCCAGGCCAATCTAGAGCGGGCGAATCTGGCCGGGGCGGATTTGAGCGGAGCGGACCTGCGCTGGAGCCGGTTGGTGGGGCGCGAATTTGACCGGGGCCGAGCTGGAGTACGCTAATGCCGGTCCAGCCAATTTCCAGCAAGCCGACCTCGCCCGCGCCAACTGCTTTAGCGCCGAACTCGGCCGGGCCGATTTGCGCTTTGCGATTCTCGACGGCGCCAACCTCGGCCACGCCAATTTGTAAGGGGCCGCCTACGACGGTTGCCGCCGCCTCAACACCCAGATTCGCCAGACGGTGTTGCCCGATAGGGTGCGCTACAGCCAGAAACAACCGAGCTGGTGGTAGCGATAAAGACAGACATAGCGTCTCGCGGCCGACCGGCCCCCGTCCGCCTGCGTGATACGATGTGCCCACGCTTCGAGTATCCGCATGGGCAACGGAACCGGCGAGCGGCCGAGCCGGCTGGAGAGTCTCACTCCCGACCAGGAAGCCTTGATCTCGGTGTACTGCGAAAAGTGGCGGCGCATAGCGCTCCGTTGCGAGCCGCTGGACCGGCAGACAGCCTGCGAAGCTGTCCGGGCCATCTACGCACTTGCGGATTTGGGCGAACCGGAGATTGTCTTTTGTCCGAGCCCCTACGCGGCCACCCAGAGCGAGATTTTTCAAAGCGGCAGCGAAGTTCCCCAGGCAGGCACCCTCTGGCACCGCCTCAGCTGGGCGCTGGGAGACGAGCTAGCCCGGCGGATGCGCCGTGGCTATATCGAGCGGCTGCGCAAACAGCTCGAAGACAACCTCAAAAAGCACCTGGCAGGCCAGGTGTGGCGCAGCCTCGAAAACCAGTTGGTGGCCACCCTGGACGCTCGGGTGTGGGGGCTCTCGGCCAACAGCATCTCACCGGAAGGTTGGACGGCCCTGTGCTGCTACTTTGATTACTGCCACACCGTGCTCGGTTGTCCCCACGACCGCAGCCAGTGGCAAACGTTTTGTGCGGTGGTCCAAAGCTGTGGCTGGCTCTTTCCGTACCGTCGGGTGTGTCTGGTCAGCGAGCGACCGGTATCGTTGCACCTCGACCGGCGCGAGCGACTGCACGCCGAGGGGACACCGGCCCTGCGCTTTGCCGACGGTTTTGCCATCTACTCCTGGCACGGGGTGACGCTGCCTGAAAGCTACGGCCGGGTGCCCCCCGCCGAGTGGCGGCCCCATTGGATTCTCGAAGAAAACGACGCCGAATTGCGCCGGGTCTTGATCGAGGGTATCGGTTACGAACGCATCTGTCGGCAGTTGCAGGCCCGTCCCCTCGACCGCTGGCGCGAGTACAGCCTGCTCAAAGTCGAGCACATCGATGTGGAGCCGGTCCACCTGCTGCAGACGAGCTGTCCCGGCACCGGGATCGTCCAGGTTCTCAGGGTGCCGCCGGAATTCACCACCGCCCGCACCGCCGCCCAGTGGGCCAACCGGGGCACCGATCCGGAAGAATTTCTGGTGCAAACTTAGCCCGGCGGGCGGTGGGGCAGACCTATGCGCCTGCAGGTGTCCCCGGCCTTCAACTGCTGAGCGGTTCGACACCGTCGGTTTTGCCCGCGACCCGTCTGGTCAAGTTCACCACGGCGGCGGCCAGCCGCACCGGCTGCACCGGCTTGCTTATGTGCACCTGGAAACCCGCTGCCAAGATCCGCTCGGAATCTTCAGCCCTGGCGAGGGCGGTGAGGGCGACCGCCGGGATAGCGCTTTGGTAGGAATCGCGCAGTTTGCGGATCAAAGTGCACCCGTCGGTGTCGGGCAGCGCGAGGTCGGCAATCAGGATATGGGGGGCGGTGCTCCGGAGGGCAGCGAGGGCCTCGGAGGCGGAGGCGGCCGTCGTCACCTGTGCTCCATGCTCCTCCAGAATGCTGCGCACCAGAGTGCAAATACCCGGCTCGGCGTCGACCACCAGCACCGACAGATCTTTGAGCAGCATCGGCCGCTCGGCCGCAGCCGCGCCGACGACGCGGTGGGAGCCTTGCCGGGCGGTGTCGATCAAAGGCAGCGTCAGGGTAAAGGTCGTCCCCTGCCCTACCCCGTCGCTGGCGGCGCGGATCTCACCGCCGTGCATCTCCACCAGTTTGCGGGTGATAGCCAGCCCCAATCCCAAGCCGCCGTGGCGCTTCGAGGTGCCTGCGTCGACCTGCCAGAAAGGCTCGAACAGTCGGGGCAGCGCTTCGGCGGCGATGCCTTGGCCGGTGTCGCTTACCGAAAGTTCGACATGGCCGTCGGTGCGGACCAGGCGGACCTCGACGCGCCCGCCCTGGGGGGTGAATTTGATCGCATTGGAGAGCAGGTTCCAGACCACCTGCTGGATGCGCGTGGCATCGGCGAGCACCGGACCGGCGGCCGGGTCGAGCATGCGCAACAGCCGGATGGACTTGGCCTGGGCTGAGGGCTGCACGACATCCACGGCCGCCTCAACCACCGGCAGCAGGTCGCTCGGGCAGGCGTCGAGGCGCAACTTGCCGGAGACGATGCGCGAGACATCGAGCAAATCTTCGATGAGCTTATCTTGCAGCTTGGCGTTGCGCTCGATAATCTCGAGCGCGCGTTCGGTGGTGGCTCGATCCGCGCTGCGTCTGCGCAGCACCTGCACCCAACCCAGCATGGCGCTGAGCGGATTGCGCAGTTCGTGGGAGACGGTGGCCAGAAACACGTCCTTGGCGCGGTTGGCCGCCTCCGCCTCCAAACGGGCCTGCCTTTCGCGCTCCAGCAATTCGAGCCGCTCCTGCTGGATGCGCTGCAAATCCACCAGGGCTTGCCTGCGCGAATTGCTGAACAAAGTAACGAGCCCCGCCGCCAAACCGAACACCCCGAGGCGGGCAATGACCGCCGGATCGTGGACGAGCAGAGAATGCGCTGGCACCGCAAAGAAATAGGCCATCAGCAATATCGTGAGGGCGATCGTAAGCAACCCCGGTCCCAACCCGCCGTACCAGGCACTGACGAGCACGGCCGAGAAAAATATGATGAACGGGCCGCCCTCCAGGATCGGCCATATCAGTGATGTCACCAGCAAGGCCAGCAAAGTGGCGCCTACGGCGATGAGATAGCCGGTCACTGATAAGGACGGAGGCATGGGTAACTCCGGTGACTCTATAGACGGACGCTACCTGGACAGACAGCCGGGGAAGGCGAAGGCCGGATTGGGAAAATTATAAACGGCAGGCTACATCGCTTTTGCATCCACCGCCGACCGCGATCTGCTCACTTCTGTCATACACAGTCACGACTAACCTTTTTCTCTATGCCAATAATTGCAAACATAGTCTACAAAAATTGAACTGTCATTCTCTCGATGGGCAGAAGACAATCCAAAAATGCGTAACGGCGCGGAACTGGTGAGATATGGTTGTCTTTGGCTGGAGGCTCCCTCCCCAAGAAAAAGAGATGGAGCTGTCGCTCTACTGAGGTTGGACGGACCTTCTGGATCAATGCTTGCAGTCTGGAGTCGCATTGAGCAATAAAAATCAATTTGTCACTACCTTTGTTCTGCTCGATCGCGTTCGGGTGCTGCTCGCCGAAGATTCGGAAGACCTTCGCGAATTGCTGGTGCTGGTTTTCGAATCCTCCGGGGCGGAGGTGCGGGCGGTGGCTTCCGGCAGCGAGGCGTATTCGCTGTTTCGGTGCTGGCGGCCGGATGTGCTCATCAGCAACATCGCGATGCCCGGCGAGGACGGCTACGTGCTGATCGCCAAGGTGCGCGCTCTGCCTCCCGAGCAGGGCGGGCGGGTGCCGGCGGTGGCGGTCACCGCCTTTACCCAGCCGGGGGATGCGGCGCGCTCGCGCTCGGCCGGTTTCCAGGCGCACCTGACCAAGCCCGTGGATTTGGAACAACTGGTGGAGTTGGCAGCCCACCTGGCCGGTCGCGAAACTGGGTGACAACATGTCGCTTCGAACCGAACTACTAGTCGTGTGTGCCAGTTGGCAGCATGATAGTGCCAGTCGTCCCAAGCAGGATCCGCTCATGAGAAACGCCCCAGGACATTCGCGTCCGGTATCGGGCAACGCCGCGGAGCCGGGCGCAGTATCTTTGCAGCAAGCGGCGGCGGTCGACAGCTACCGGGCCATCAAAGCCTTGTCCACCCGATTCTCGCTCAGTAGAAAACAGATCTAGAGAGGGGCAGCGCAGCGGGTTGCAGGGGGCATCTGCTCAGCGCCGCCGCTGCTGGAGCGCCCGATAAACATCGAGGATATCGACATCGGCGTGGGCCAACAGCACCAGGGTGTGGTACCAGAGGTCGGCCACTTCTTCGGCCACCCGCTCGCCGTCTTTGGCGGCCATCACCACCTCGGTCGCCTCCTCGCCGATTTTCTTGAGGATCTGGTTGGATCCGGCTTCGAGCAGGCGGCTGGTATAAGAATCGGGATTGGGATGGGCTTTGCGCTCCTCCACGACCCGGAAGACCTGGGAGAGGGTGTCGGCCGGGGGCGGCTCGTAGTCGCCCGCCGCGTCGCGGTGAAAGCAACTGCGCTCCCCCAGGTGGCAGGCGATGTCGCCCTGCTGCTCGACGGTGAGCAGCAGCACATCGCTGTCGCAGTCGTAGCGCAGCGCTTTGATTTTTTGCCGGTGGCCGGAGGTGGCGCCTTTGTGCCAGAGTTCCTGGCGCGAGCGGCTCCAGAACCAGCTCTCGCCGGTTTCGAGCGTGCGTTCGAGCGCCTCGCGGTTCATCCAGGCCACCATCAGCACCGTGCCATCCAGCATATCCTGCACAACGGCGGGGATAAGCCCGTCGCGGTCGAAGCGGGCAGCTTCCCGTACGTGGACCAAAGTGGGTGCTCCCTTACTCTTGAACTGGTGGGGCGCCATTACCGCGGCGGCGGCGGGCATGGAATTGGCCAATGGGGCTGTCTTCGTAGCGGCGGTCGAGTTCAGCTTCTATCAATGCCAGTTCGGCATTGAGTGCACGCAGACCTTCGGTAGCTTGCCGCAGATTCTCCAGATGCCGCTCGTGGGTCTTGTCATCGACAAGCAGTTTGATCGGTTCCTGGCTCATGGCAGTCCCCAGTCGGTTTTGATCTCTCGAACGCTGCGAGACAGAGCGTCTAGTCGCTCGCGAGTCCGCAGATGCGCCTGCTCCAACAACCTCATATTATCTGCTGCCTGCTGTGCGGAGTCGCGGGCAATTCTGGCCATCAGACCCCACAGGCGTCGGTAAGTATCCTGGGCTTCTTCGACGATATTGTCCAGAGCGGCGAGATCGGCAATGGTTTGGGTGTTCTCCCCGTGCTCACCGAACAGGGTTCTGCCGCAAGCGGCACTGTCGTCAATGAGTCTCAACAAACGGTCGAGCTGCTCGAAAATGTCCCTGCGCAGCGGTTCGGGAATCAGCATTCGTAAATTTCAAAGACTCGGGCTGTCGTCGCCGAGCAGTTCGCGCCGCACGATCTTGATGGGCGGCGAGCCGGCCTTGATGTAGCGGTCGTGGAACTCGAGCAGCGTAAATTGGTCCCCCATTTTCTGGCGGTAATCGTCGCGCAGCTTGAGAATTTGCAGCTTGCCGAGGGTATAGATAAGAAAGGTCGGGTCGGCGGTGCCGCGCTTGCTTTCGATTTCGCCGTTCACCCGCTGCTGGAAACCTTCTTTGACGAAAAAGTCGACCGCCTGATCGTAGGTCATGCCCTGGGTGTGCATCTGGATGCCCACGATGTAGCGGCAGTCGCGCAACAGCGCGTCGATGAGTTGGCCGAAGCGCAATTTCGGATCGCCGCCACCGTAGCCTTCGTCGAGCATCATCTGCTCGGTGTAGTGCGCCCAGCCCTCGGCGTTGGAGCCGGCCGCAAGCAACTTGCGCACCTTCGAGAGATCCGGGTTGTTTTTGACCCACAAAAATTGGGTGTAATGGCCGGGCCAGACCTCGTGCACCGAAACGGTGTTGAGCAGCGGATAGTTGTAGCCGCGCAGGTAGTCCTCCTGGCGCTTGGCGGGCCATTTCGGATCGGGCAGGGTGATGTTGTAGTAAGCCTCGGTCGCTTTGCTCTCGTAGGGGCCAGGGGTGTCCATCGATGCGAACGTGAGGGCGCGCAAGAATGGCGGCGTCTCGGTCACCTGGGCCTGCACGTCGCCGGGCACGGTGATGATCCGCTTATCCACCAGAAACTGGCGCAGCGCGTCGAGTTGCTTTTGGGCGGCGGGGATCAGCTCTTTGGCGGTGGGATGGTCGTCTTCGACCAGGGCGAGCACCTCGCGCACGGATTTGGCGGGATCGATGCGCCTGGCGGCCTCGACCAGTGCCTGCTGGTCCTTGCGCAGTTGGGCGTAGCCGATTTCCAGCATCCGGTCGAGGGGAATGTCGACCATCTCGTTGTAGAGCAATTTCAGGCGATAACTCTCAGCCCCGATGGCGAAGTTGCCTTTTGAGCGGGGGAGCAAATCTTTTTTGAGAAACAGTTCGTAGCGGCGCAAGGCGGCGATCGTGCGGGCATTGGCGCGCTTGAAGCGCGCAAGCAGGGCCGGGTCTTTGACCTGGGCAAAAGCCTCCGGCACGGTGGTCTTGAAAAATTCGACATTCCCCGGCAGTTGCTGCAGAGCAATTTCGGTGTAGATGCGCGGCGGGTTGACCAGCAACGCGCGGGCCGCTTCCAGGGCGGCGGGAATCTGATCTTCACGGGCGATCACCGAGCGCAGCCGCTCCTCGGGAGGGGCGAAGTTGCGTTTGACCAGGTTGAAGATGCTGCCGGTGACGGAGCTCGGGTACAGGTCCGGGTTGCGCTTCCACATCTGGATGCGCTCCAGTTCGAGCAAATTCGAGCGGATCGACGCAAGGACGATCTCGCGGTCGTTGCGCTCGGCCGGATTGAGGCTCGCCGGGTCGATGGCCTCAAAAGCTTGCATCAATGCCTTGAGCTTGGCGATCCAGGCGGTGCGGGCGGCCGGTGCAAAATTTTCCAGCCGGCTGTCGTACTCGTGGAAGCCCGCGGAGGTGCCGAAACTGGGGTTGACCTCGAAGGTGGCCTTGAAGTACGCATCTACAAGCTGGGGGTAGGCTGCGGGGGCGGCGGGAGCCGGCCCTCCCACAGCAAAAGTTGCCGCCGCTGCCCACCCGCTCGCCCTTGCCCACCGGCTTGCCTTGCTGCTCTGCATTGCCTGCTCCTGACAGATGCAGACGAAGATAGCAGGTTTTGGGTGCCGGGTTTGCAGGCGGCGCGCTCCAGGCCAAACGGCTGCCGCCGCACCGGCGACTGCGGTGCACTCTCGGCGGCAGGGGAGCATCAGTCCTTTCGCCGGGGTAAGGGTTGGACAACAGAACAGGCTTGAGGGTTAGTGCGGGTCCGCGGTCGGGGCGAGACCTTCGGCGGGAGTGGACTTGGGCGGTTGCGCCGCCGGAGCTGGGCTGTCGGATGGGGAGCGGATATAGTCGAGGGAAGCTTTGGGGGTGACGAGCATCACTTTTTCGATCTGGGTGTCGGTGGGTTCTTGCAGTGATTCCAGAATGCCTTCGAGATCGAGCACTTCCACGGTGACAGGGGCGCTCGGGTTGGTTTGCTGGCGGCGGTATCGGTCGACAAAGGCCGTCACGTCCTGTTTGGTGAAGTACACCGGTACGACGGTGCGGTTGTTTTGCTGGAGGGTCAGGTACTGTTTCTTGACGGCATTGACCGTGGCGGCAAACAGCGGCGCCCCCTGCAAATCTTCGGGTTTGCGCCCGGCGGCTTGCAATAGCGACAGCGCCCACTCAACTTCGGTGCGGTTTGCGAAGAAGGCGAGGGTGACTTCGTCCTCGGTGCCGCGGCTTTCGAGGCGCAGCCGGTAGAGGTTGCCAAGCGAAACCGGCTGTACGCGCAACTGGGCGCCGCGGGCGGCGTCTTTTTTCTTGAACGCGGCGACAAATGCCTCGGCGTCCTGGGGAGAGAAATAGACCCCAGCCACCAGCGGCCCTTTGGAGCCGTCCGGCGGCAGCGACAACAGCGGTTTGCCGTCGGCGGTGGCGATAGTAAAGAGCACCACCGGCTTGAGCTTTTCCATGATCTGTTCCTGGGTGAGCGCCGAAGCTCCTGGACTCCAGACGGTTGAACTCACCAGGACGGCCGCCGCCAATCCCTGCACCCAGCGCTTCATGGGCTTCTCCGCTTTTGATCAGACTCTACTGTGCGCTTTTGCCTCGCCACCGTCAACCGCCTCGATCCGGTATCGTGTGGAATGTTTGTAACTAGGAAGTACGGATGTTTCGGATAGCGACCGACGGGGCCTGCACCGGTAACCCCGGCCCCGGGGGATGGGCGGCCCTGGTGGTGGGGGAGGGCACCTACGAGGAAGTGTTCGGTTTTGAGCCGCACACCACCAACAACCGCATGGAAATGCGCGCCGTCATCGAAGGTCTGGCGCGCGTACCCGCAGACGCCAGGGTCAAGGTGCTCACCGACAGCCAGTACGTGATTAAAGGCATGAGCGAGTGGCTGCCCGGCTGGAAGCGGCGCGGTTGGATCACCGCCGCCGGCAAACCCGTCGAGAACCAGGATCTATGGGAAGCGCTGGAGCGGGCGGCAGGAAGGCGCGTGCTCTGGGAGCACGTGCGCGGCCACACCGGCCACCCCGAGAACGAGCGGGCCAACACCCTCGCCCAGACGGCAGCCCGCGGCGGTGCTCCGCGGGCTGCGCCCGCAAACGGAACGACCTATCTGAGCCTGGTGGATGGGCATCTCAGCCGCTCGGCCAGCTGGAGCGCCTGCCAGGCGTTGGTGCAGGGCGTATCGGGGGCGCGCTACAAAAAGTGCCGCAACCGGGCGGAGGAATTGGACGCAGTTGTGGCTTGGGGACTGCCGCCCGCGGCACTCGTACAGCTGGAAGGTTAAGATCTGCGGCATCCCGGAATTTTTGCATGCCCGACAGCCTGACCATCCACCTGCCCGATATCCCAAGTACGCTCAACCTGGCCGGTCCCGCCGAAGAAAATTTGCGTCTACTGGAGGCAAAAACGGGAGCCCAACTGGTGTTGCGCGGTCAGGATCTAGTCATTGCCGGAACGGACGAGCAGATCCAGCGCTCGCAGCAGATTATCCAGAATCTCGAAAATCTTTGGCAGCGCGGCAGGCGCATCGGCAACATCGATCTTGCCAATGCGGAGCGGGCGGTGAGCACCGGTCGCACCGAGGAACTCCAGCGTCTGCAGCGCACCGTGGTGGCCGTCAACCGCCGCGGCGAGCCCCTCTATACCCGCACCTTCGGCCAGTGGCACTACGTGCAGGCCATTGCCCGCAACGATCTCACCTTCGGCATCGGTCCGGCGGGCACCGGCAAGACCTATCTGGCGGCGGTGCAGGCGGTGCTCGCCCTGCAGGAGCGGCGCGTCGAGCGCATCATCCTCACCCGCCCGGCGGTGGAGGCGGGCGAACGGCTGGGGTTTTTGCCGGGGGATCTGCAGGCAAAGGTCAGTCCCTACCTGCGCCCCCTCTACGACGCGCTCTACGACTTTATGGAACCCGAGCGGCTGATGCAGCTGATGGAAAAAGGCACCATCGAGGTCGCTCCCCTCGCCTACATGCGCGGCCGGACACTGAGTAATGCCTTTGTGATTCTCGATGAAGCCCAGAACACGACCGCCGAGCAGATGAAGATGATGCTCACCCGGCTCGGCAACGCCTCGAAGATGGTCGTCACCGGCGATCTGACCCAGACGGATCTGCCCGCGGGCAGCCGCTCGGGGCTCGCCCTCGCCCGGCGCATCCTCTCGGGGGTGCGGGGGATCGCCTTTTGTGAGTTCGGCCGCGAAGATGTCGTGCGCCACCCGCTTGTGCAGCGCATCGTCGAAGCTTACGAACAATTCGAAGCGATCCGGTCAAGCAAATCGTGACGCTTATTCACAAAAAATATTCAAGGCGCTTTCGGCCTTCAGGGCGGCTACGCCCGCGTCGGGGTAACCTCAACTTTTTTGCCCTCGGTGATGTCGTCGCCCGGATTGACCACCAGCCGCTCGTTGCCGGTAAGGCCCGAAACGACCTCTATCGTCTCACCGAGATCGCGCCCGAGACCCACCCGGCGAAAGCGCACGACATGGTCGGCGCCCACCACCGCTACCTGCGTACTGCCGGTGCGCACCAGCAGCGTATTGGCCGGGACGGTGAGCGGTGGGCTGACCTGCCGGCCTGCGATCTCCACCTGGGCGTACATGCCCGGCAGCAGCCGTCCGTCGCGGTTGTCGAGTTGCACCTCGGTGCGCAGCGTGCGTGCTGCCGGGTCGAGAGCACCCGCCGCGCGCGTCACCCGACCTTCGAAGGGGCGCGGGTACTCCTGGACAAAGATCCGGGCGCTCTGGCCGGGACGGATGGCTGGAGCGAAGGTCTGGGGCACATCGATAAAGATGCGCAACCGCTCGGTCTTGGCGACCCGAAACAAGCCATTCTGGCTGCTGCCCGCGGCAATGAGCGCCCCGGTATCGACGTTGCGGGCGGTGACGATGCCCGAAAAAGGGGAGCGCACCTGCTTGAAGTTTTGTAGGGCCACCTGCCGGTCGAGATCCGCCTGGCGGGCGCGCAGGTTGGCGCGCCGGGCTTCGACCGTCGCCATCTGCGCCCGGTAGGCCGATTCGCGCTCATCGACATCCTGTTGGGAGACGGCCCGCTCCTCGCGCAGAGTGCGCCAGCGCTCGAAGGTGATGCGCGCCAGGGACAAATTGGCCTGCTGCTGCTGGAGATCGGCGCGGGCCTGGGCGACGGTCGAGCGCAGTTCACTGACTTGCTGATCGAGTTCGGGGGTGTCGATCTCGGCCAGCAGTTGGCCCGAGCGCACCCGATCGCCGATATCGACCAGGCGGCGGCGCAGGTAGCCTTCGGAGCGGGCGTTGATCACCGTTTCCTGCAGCGCCTGGATGTTGCCGGGGAGGCGCAGAGGAGCCGGGGCGGTCGCGCGGGTCGGTTGGGCCAGCGTTACGGTGCTGGTCTCGCTTGCCGCTTCGTTTGCGGCAGCCAGCAACTCCTGCTGTCGGGTGAGGCGGGGAAGCAGGCCCAGGGCAAACAGCCCCCCAATCAGCAGACCGCCTGCGACGAGACCGGCAATAACCTTGGGCGCTGTCGAAGAAGGCATAGCGGGCTACTCCTGCTGTTGCTGCGGTAGGGCTGAGTAGGCGGGACGCATCGGGGACTCGGCAGCTTCGCTGTCCTCGGCCTCCGGGTCGTGGGGCGGCTTGCGCCGCAGGACGCTGTAGACCACCGGCACAAAAAAGAGGGTCGCGAAAGTCGCCACCAGCAGGCCGCCAATCACCGCCCGGCCCAGGGGTGCGTTCTGCTCGCCCCCTTCGCCGAAGCCGAGCGCCATCGGCAGCATGCCCAGGATCATCGCCAGCGCCGTCATCAATACCGGCCTCAGGCGGGTGTAACCGGCGGCGAGGGCGGCGGCGGTGGCGTCGTCGCCCTCATGGCGCCGGTCATTGGCGAAGGTGACCAGCAAAATGCTGTTGGCGGTGGCCACGCCGATGGCCATAATCGCCCCCATCAGGGCGGGTACGCTTACGGTGGTCTGGGTGACGAAGAGCATCCAGCAGATGCCCGCGAGCGCCCCGGGCAGGGCGGCGATAATCACCAGCGGATCGACCCAGGACTGAAAGTTCACCACCATCAGGCAGTAGACCAGCACGATGGCAAACACCAGACCCAGGGCGAGGCTGGTAAAGGCCGTATTCATGCTCTCCACCTGGCCGCGCACGGCGATGCGGCTGCCCCTGGGCAGTTCTTTTTCGGCCCGGGCGACGACGGCGCCGATTTCAGAGGCGACCCCCCCCAGGTCGCGGTTCTGGACGTTCGCGTAGACGTTGAAGGTGGGCTGGACGTTGTAGTGGTTGATCACCTGCATCTGGTTGCGCCGCTCCAGTGAAGCCAGGTTGCTCAGCAGCTGGGGGGAACTCAGCCCGGCGGCGGTGATGGGTGTGTTTTCGAGGGCCGCCGCCGAATTGACCCGGGACTGAGGGGTTTGGACGGCCACCAGATAGTTGACGCCGTTTTTGGGATTAAGCCAGTAGTTGGGTGCCGATTGGCCGCTGGAGGCGAGCGAATAGAGCAAAGTGTTCGCGACGTCGCGCTGGCTGAGGCCCATTTGGGCCGCCCGGGTGCGATCGACGTTGACGCGCAGGGCCGGAGAATCGACTATCTGGTGCAGGTGCACGTCCGCTGCGCCGGGGATGCGGGCGATTTCGCGCTCGAGCTTTCTGGCGATGCGATAGTTTTCGGCCTGATTGCGCGGTGGGCCGCTCACCTGCACATCGATGGGGGCGGGCAGGCCGAAGTTGAGAATCTGGGTGACGATGTCGCTGGGCTGGAAGAAAAAGGTCAATTCCGGAAATTCGGTTTTGAGCGTCCGGCGCAGGCGCTCGACGTACCGGTGGGTGGGGCTGTGCCCCTCTTCGAGGGAGACGAGAATTTCGCCGTCGGCCGCGCCGATCGTGGCGCTGTCGCTAAAGGCGAGGTTGACCCCGCCCACGGGTAAACCAATATTGTCGATGATCAGCGCCAGTTCGCGCTCGGGCACCGTCCGCCGGATCGCCGCCTCTACCCTGGCAAAGTACACTTCGGTTTGTTCGATGCGCGTCCCCGCTGGGGCGCGCACGTGCAGGCGAAACTGGCCGCCGTCCACCCTCGGAAAGAAGTCCTGGCCCAATAGCGGATAAAGCAGTGCCGAAAGCCCAAAAAAGCCGCCAAACAGCGCAAAGACGGCGCCCCGACGGCCGAGCGCCCAGGCAAGGACTCCCCGATACCCGCCGCGAAAACGCTCGAAGCCCCGGTCGAAGCCCTGATGGATTCGCCAGATCCAGCCGCCCTGGGCCTGCTCGGGGGTGACGTAAAGCTCGACTTCAGGCTTGAGCAAGTAGCGCACCAGTACCGGCACCAGCGTGCGCGAGAGCAGGTACGAAGCGAGCATCGCAAAGACCACCGCCATCCCCAGGGGCACGAACAGCGAGCGGGCCGCTCCGCTTAAAAAGAATACCGGCACAAAGACGATGCAGATGCACAGGGTCGAGACGAACGCGGGGGTGGCAATCTGCTGCGCTCCATCGAGGATCGCTTGCTGAAGCGGTTTACCCTGGCCCAGGTTGCGGTGGATGTTTTCGATTTCAACCGTCGCGTCGTCCACCAGGATGCCCACCGCCAGGGCCAACCCGCCCAGGGTCATGACGTTGAGGGTCTGGCCGAGGGCGCTCAAGGCGACGATCGAGCCGAGAATCGACAGCGGAATCGAAATGGTGATGATGAGGGTACTGCGCCAGGAGCCCAAAAACAACAAGATCATCGTGCCGGTGAGCAGGGCGGCGATGAGCGCTTCTTTGACGACGCCATCGACAGCCGCACGCACGAAAACCGATTGATCGAACAGCAGCTTGACTTCCAGTTCCGGCGGCAAGGTGGCCTGGATGCGCGGCAGGGCCGCCTGGATGCGCTCGACCACATCGAGCGTCGAAGCGCCGCCGTTTTTGATCACCGTGAGCAGGCTGGAGCGCCGCCCGTCCTGGCGCACGACGTTGGCCTGCACGGCGTAGCCGTCGCGCACCTGCGCCACGTCCCGGATGTAGACCGTGCTGCCGTTCACCTCGCGGATGGGCAGGTCCGCCAGTTGGGCCAGCACCTCGGGACTGGAATTGATCTGCACGTTGTACTCGCGGTCGCCGATCTTGGCGGTACCGGCGGGGAGGATGAGATTCTGGGCGTTGATGGCGGCGGTGACGTCGGTCGCCGAGAGCCCACGGGCAAACAGTGCCTCCGGATCGAGGTCGATCATCACCTGCCGCGGTTTGCCGCCGTAGGGAAGCGGAATCGACGCCCCCTGCACCGTGGCCAGCTGCGTGCGCACAAAGTTGAGGTTGTAGTCGTACAGTTCCTGCTCAGAAAGCGTTTTGCTGCCGATACCCACCTGTAGAACCGGTACGCTCGCGGCGCTGTAGCGAATAATCAGCGGCGGGGTGATCCCCGGCGGTAATATGCGCAGAACCGTCTGGGAGATTGACGTGAGCTGGGCGACCGCCGCCTCGACTTTCGCCCCCGGCTGGAAGAAGACCTTGATGACGCTCACCCCGTTCATCGACTGCGATTCCATGCGCTCGATGTCGTTGACCGTGGTGGTGTAGGCCCGCTCGGCGACCGTGACGATCCGCTTTTCCATGTCCTCAGGGCTCACCCCGGGATACGCCCAAATGACGCTCACCACCGGCACGTCGATTTCCGGCAGGATGTCGGTAGCCATGCGGCGGATGGTCACCACCCCCAACAGCACGACAAGCAAACTGGCGACGATAAACGTGTAGGGACGGCGCAGGGCCAACCGGACAATCCACATAGAGCCACCCACAGCAACAGCAACGAAAAGCGCAGCCGACCAAAGTCGTCCGACTGGTAACTGAAATTGGTGGAACCGAAGCGCTCACCCAGTCCATTGAAAAACCAACCGGGAGCGCTGTACGTGTGGAAATCTATGACTAGAGTACGGGAAACGGTTTGGTTAGTCAAACACTGATTTGAGCATTTGACCATCCAGGAGGGTAGTGGTACGTTAAGAAGCCATGGACGGGCAATCGGACTACGAACAGCGGGCGCGGGCCTTCATGGCCCTTTCCGACCCGACGCGGCTGCAAATCGTCGAACTGCTGGGCTCCGGCGGCGAGTCGAGCACTTCGGAGGTGGCGGAGCGGCTGGGAATCAGCCTACCTCTGGCCTGCCACCATACGAAGCTGCTCGTGGACGTGGGACTTGTCAACAAGCGCAAGGAGGGACAGAGCAAGTACGTCTCCCTCAACCAGAAACTGCTGAACGCTTTGCTTGCAAGCCTGTCCGGCCGCGCCGCCCGCTGAAGGGGTTCGGATTTTCGAAGCCGTGAGTAGAATTTAACAGCCGCGAGCGTCACCCGCTCCCCTACGGTGGTTAAAGATCTCTGTTTGCTATTTGGCGGTGGCGCCGGTTGGAGAGTGTGCTAGTCGGTCGGCAGCCTGTATCGGGAGACAATTTTTTTGGCGTAGCGCGGAATGTGCCGGTCGAACTTACCGGGATAGCGGCGGCGCACGTAGAGGGAGTTGCGGGCAAAGTGCGAATCGATCGAGAAGCGGGCATATTCCAGGCCGCGCGGACCGATCTTGTCGATCACCACGCCCATGACCTTCGCCGCCCACATCGGCAGCGTCACCGCTTTGTCGTAGGCTTCAATGCCCTGCTGCACAGCGGCGAAGCGCTTACCCGATTCGACGATGTCGGTAAATTCCAGTTCGCTTCGCACCAGCTCCAGCAGCACCCGTCCTTTGTCGTTGCGCTCGACAATCCACTGCCAGCCGAACTGGGCGCCCATATAGCCCACCACCAGATCGGCGAGGCCGTTCACGTAATCAAAGCAACTCAAGCAGGAAGGAGCAAAGACTTCTTTGAGGGCTTTGGTATCCAGACCAAAAAAGGGTACCTTCTCGATCGAGCCGTCCTCGTGTCTGAAGTGGATGCGAAAGTCCTGCATAAACTCGTAATGCACCACTGTGGCGGGCGAGCGGCTGGTGCTGTCGAGAAAGGTTTGCAGACCCTGGCGGGTGACGTTGTCCACACAAGGGGTACCCAGTACGTAGAGTGCTTCGAGGCCCAGTTTGTCCTGTACCGTGCGCAAAGCCTGAATCTGGCAGCCCACGCCGATGGCAAGCAATCGCTTGATCCCGAGCTTGGGGATCTCGTCGAGTACCGAGAGATTGGGGCTGAGGGTGGGTTTGTTGACGCGGGCGGCGAGCACTGCTTCGGGAGTGCGGGCAAGCAGCGGCCGGGGGGTAAATCGGTCGATTTTGTCGGCACCCACGCACAGCACCGCGTCCACCAGGCCACTTTCGAGGGCCTTGACACCGATGGTGCTCACGATGCCGGTCCACTGCGCCCCTTCGACGGGCTTGCGCTTACGGGCGGCGTACATCTGCCGGTGCACCCCAAAGTACAGTTCGCGCTCGTTGTCGAGGTCGCGCTCGCGGCCGTGGGCTTCGCTTTCCAGCTCGTCCATGTGCTGGGTGATAAAGGCGCAGGCCCACTTGGCGTAGCGAAGATAGCTAGTGTCGCACAGCCCGCACTCGCTGCACAGTTCCAGGGCGGGCCGGTTCTTGGGCTTCGGGTGCATCGGACTTGCCACGGTTGAGTCGCTAGCAGTGTAGCGCAGCAAAGCAGGAACACCCAGAGCCGTGTCGGGCTTGCTTGAGTTTGGACGACAACTCAACACAGTGGGTTTTCCCAACGCAGGCCGGAAAACCGGGCAAAGTCTCCAAACGAACGTGATCGTACACCAGTCAATTGATGCCCAGCAAAATCACCGAGACGCTTCTCCTGGATGCTGGCATAAGTAAATACGAAAAAGATGCCGACCAGCACCTGGCTTGAGCCGCTAACGATCGCAACAAATGCTGGCAATCACCGACAATTAGCGGACAAGTCGAAGGCGCAGACCGTTCACTTCGCACTCAAAGCAATCGAGGGCAGTCGCCTCGGCAAAACCGCGTACCATTTCCTTCACCTGGTGCAGTGCGACCGGGAAGGGCCGACGCTCGCCGGAAAGCTTGCGCGCCCGAGCTTTGAAGTAGTTAGTAGCCACCTGCGGAAACATCGCATAGGTGAGCACATCTTCCTCCGAACCGGCCCAGGGTGCACTTTCGGCCAGCGCTGGCTCCCAACCCGGTTCGAGATCGTCGGCGGGTCGGTGGGTGATCGGTTGCTGGCCTGCGGAGACGCGCTCGAACAGATACTCGGCGATCGGATGGGGCGGGCGGCCGTAGCGCCCCAAGAGATAGTCGCACGCCTCAGCCGGGATAATCTTGTAGCGCTCGCCCATCAGCACGTTGAGCACCGCCTGAGTGCCCACGATCTGGCTGGTGGGGGTGACCAGGGGCGGATAGCCAAAATCGGCGCGCACCCGCGGCAATTCGCGCAGCACCTCCTGGAGGCGATGCGAAGCGCGCTGCTGGTCGAGTTGGGCGAGCAAGTTGGTGATCATGCCGCCGGGCACCTGGTGCGAGAGTACGCGCGTGTCGATGATCGTCTGGCGAATCGGGGCGTTGCCCGCGTCGCGGAAGATGCGCTCAATAGATTCGGCCACGTCGACTAAAGCGTCGATGTCGAGGCCCGTGTCGAAGGGCGTATCGCGCAGTACCACCACCATCGTCTCGGTGGCCGGCTGGCTCGATCCTAGGGCCAGGGGCGAAATGGCCGTGTCGACGGCGTTGGCTCCCATCTGGATGGCTTCCCAGTACGCCATTGAGGCCATACCCGAGAGCGAATGGGCGTGCATCTGGATAGGCAGGGTACCCACCACCGGGCGCAGAGCGCGCACGAGGCGGCCGGCGGCGTCAGGCTTCAGCAGGCCCGCCATGTCCTTGATGCACAGCGAGTCGATACCCAAAGCCACCAGGTCACGGGCAACCGCCGTGTAATGATCAAGGTCGTGCACGGGGCTTACGGTGTAGACTAGGGTGCCCTGCACGTGGGCACCGCACTCCTTGCCCGTCTCGATCGTTTTGCGCATGTTGCGCACGTCGTTGAGGGCGTCGAAGGTGCGGAGGATATCGATGCCGTTGGCCACCGAGCGGCGAATGAAGCGCTCGACGATGTCGTCGGGATAATGGCGGTAACCGAGCAAATTCTGTCCGCGCACCAGCATTTGCAGGCGGGTGTCGGGCATCTCGCGGCGCAGAACTTTTAGGCGCTCCCACGGATCTTCGCCCAAAAACCGGATGCAGGCGTCGAAGGTGGCGCCGCCCCAGACCTCCATCGAATGAAAACCGATGCGGTTCATCCGCGACGCGACCGGCAGCATCTGGGCTGTGGTCATGCGCGTGGCCAAAAGCGACTGATGGGCGTCGCGAAAGGTGGTATCGGTGACGCCAACCCGGGCAGTGGACCCGGTCGATAGTTGCCACTCGCTGTGGGGATCAACCGCAATGGAGGTCAAAGCACACCTGCGCTATTTGATATCGATATGCTTTTCGAGGGTGGTGGCCAGCGTCGTCTTCGGAACGGCACCGACGACCATGTCCACCTTGGAGCCGGACTTAAAGACCATCAGCGTCGGAATGCTACGGATGCCGTACTGGCTTGCCACCTGGGGATTTTCGTCGGTGTTGACCTTGACCACCTTGAGCTTGCCACTGTACTGCTGGGCAATCTCGTCGACCACCGGCGCCACCATGCGGCACGGCCCGCACCAGGGAGCCCAAAAATCGACCAGCACTGGCAATTCGCTGTCGAGAACTTCGGTTTTGAAGTTCGAATCACCAACCGGCACTGCAGCTGACATATCTGAGGGTGCTCCTGATACAAGGGTTTTACCTCAGTGTACCATGGGCCTTCGGCCTGCGCTCGCAGCGGGGATCAAGGCCCCGGCACAAAGAAACCGCCCGGAGCGACCGGGCGGAACATGGTGTGAGGAGTGAACGGAAACATGCGTCTCCGCTTTCTTCATTCTATGCGATGCCCGACCTATTCAAAAATCTTCCCAAATAAAGAAGGGCTGCAGGACTGTCCGCGTTTCGTCCTGAGCCCTTCTTCCATTCACCCCTCACTAGTTCTGAAGTATACGACGAGCAGCATAGTCTGTAAACCCCACGGTAGTCTTTCTCCACATTTCAGAGGGCAGCAGGGGTCAAACGCCCAGCCTGAGCTAGTTCCAGATACACCAAAAGCGCGCTGACATCCGCCGGGCTCACCCCACCGATGCGGCTGGCCTGGCCGATGGTCTGGGGGCGCATTCGGTTTAATTTCTCGCGGGATTCTTTGGAGAGGGTGCTCAGCCGCTCGTAGTCGAGATCAGCGGGGATCGCCCGGGCGTGTTGGGCGCTCATTCGCTCAATTTGCTCGTTCTGGCGCTCGATGTAGCCACTGTACTTCACTTCAATTTCGACGCCCTCGCGCACCTGCGCATCGAGGAGGACCGCCTGGTTCAGACTCTCCAGATCGCCGTAGTGCAACCCCGGCCGACGGAGCAAGTCCGCCAGGGTGATCGATCCTGGTTTGGCGGCGAGGTGGACAGGCAGATCGCGGGCATTGAGGCGCATCGTCTCCAGGCGTTGGCGCTCGCAGGTAATCGCGGCAATTTTTTGCTGGTACAACCCCCAGCGCTCGTTGTTCACCAGGCCGATTTCGCGGCCTAGCGGGGTAAGCCGCCGGTCGGCGTTGTCGGAGCGCAGCACCAGGCGATATTCCGAGCGACTGGTGAGCATCCGGTACGGCTCGCGGATCTCCTTGGTGACCAGATCGTCGATGAGCGTGCCGATGTAGGAGCCCTCGCGGGGCAAGGTCACGAGCGCTTCGCCGCGCACAAGGCGCGCGGCGTTGATCCCCGCTACGATCCCCTGGGCGGCAGCCTCCTCGTAACCGGTGGTACCGTTGATCTGCCCGGCGCAAAAAAGCCCCTCCACCCGCTTGGTCATCAGGGTCGGATGGCACTGGGTGGCAGGCAGGTAGTCGTACTCGACCGCGTAGGCGGGCCGCAGTACGGCACACGCTTCCAGACCCGGTAGGGTGCGCAGCATAGCGATTTGGACAGCTTCCGGCAGCGAGGTCGAAAAGCCCTGGACGTAGAGTTCGGGGGTATCGCGGCCCTCCGGCTCGATAAAAATCTGGTGGCTTTCTTTGTCGGCGAAGCGGACGATCTTGTCCTCGATGCTGGGACAATAGCGCGGCCCACGTGCGTCGATGTCGCCGCTGTACAGCGGCGAGAGGTGCAGATTGTCGCGGATCACTTGGTGGGTCGCGGCGGTAGTGCGCGTCAGATAGCAATTGAGCTGCTCGCGCTCCACCCAGGCGCGCGGATCGAACGAAAACCAGCGCAACTCGGGATCGGGCGGCTGCGCCTCCATAACGCCAAAATCGACCGTGCGCCGATCGACGCGGGCGGGGGTGCCCGTCTTGAGCCGCCCGGTCTCAAAACCCAATCGCTCCAGGGTCGCAGTCAAACCCTCCGCGGCAAATTCGCCCGCCCGCCCGGCGCTCATCGACTTGCGGCCAATCCAGATGCGCCCGCCCAAAAACGTGCCGGTGGTCAAGATCACCGCCCGGCAGGCAAAATGCACATCAAAAAACGTGCTGACGCCGCAAATTTCGTCGTGAGGGCCCAGGTGAATATCGGTAATCTGCCCCTGGCGCAGGGTGAGGTTGGAGGTGGTTTCGAGCACCTGCTTCATCTCGCGGGCATACTCGCGCTTGTCAGTCTGCGCCCGAAGCGCCCAGACTGCCGGTCCGCGGGAACTATTGAGGACACGTTTTTGCAAATAGGTACGGTCGGTGATTTTGGCCATCTCGCCGCCGAGGGCATCGACCTCGTGGACCAGCTGCGACTTGGCCGGGCCGCCCACCGCCGGATTGCAGGGTTGCCAGGCGATCGTGTCGAGGTTCATGGTGACCAGGAGTGTTCGACAGCCGAGGCGAGCGGAGGCGAGGGCCGCTTCGCAGCCGCTGTGGCCGGCGCCGACGACGACGACGTCAAATTCAGCAAGATAATGCACAGTCGCAGAGCGAAATCCTAACCTCATTGTAGGATGCGAAGCGGCGACGCCGTCGGTGGCAGGTAGAAGCGAGCAGCTCCAGGGAGCAGGACAGATATAACACTGGCAATCTCAGTGCCTTGAAGCACTTTCCAACTGGGCCAGACCGCCAAGACCCAGCTCACCACCCGCATCGTCGGCGGTGATTAGCCCCCCTGCCCACCCTCGAAACGCAATACCTGCCCGGAGCGGGTGCGGCGGTAGTCGACCGCCGCCACCAACGCATCTTGAGCGTCGAACAGAGCAATCAGACCGGCGCGGTTGCCCAACTGCATCGAATCGGGCCGGGCGCGCATCACGAGGATCCGGCGGGTCTCGCCGGGGGCGATCGTCCCTGCGAGCGGCTCGGGGCGGTTCGCCCGGTCGCGCAGTTGCCAACCGGTGAGCTCGATAGGCCCGGCTGAGACGTTCTGCAGTTCCACCCACTCCTCGTCGGAATCGCCCCGGCCGGGATTGGGCAGCGCCGCCACGATCACCAGCGGCCCATCGGCTTTGCGCGCCGCGGCGCGCGGGCGGACAACCGTGCGATCCATCGGGTCTTCGCGCCCGTCCTCATCGCCCAAAAATTCGGGATAAAACGAGCGGATAAAGTCGCCACGGCTGCCCTGGGGGGTCGTACTACGGTAGAGCACCAGGTTGTAGCGCGCGCCGCTGATCGTCGTCTGACGCTTTTCCTGGCGCAGCAGACCCTGCTCACTTTCGTAGAAGGCGACCGTCCCCATGGCGATTTCACACTCCGGGCTGGTACCTACGAAAAAGCCGCCCTTTTTCTTGAATAGGCGGGCGAGGGTTTCGCCGCCCATACTCTTGAGTTCCCATGCCATCTGCAGCGTCACGACGTTCGGGTTGTCGGGGGTCTCCTCGCCCTGCAGGTCGTACTTGTAGCCCAAAAAATTCACCCGCCCGAACTTTTCATCCAGATAGAACTTGATCCAGTTGTGGTAGCCGGAAATTTCTCCCAAATTTTCAGCCCCGCCAAAGCGCGTGTCGTACTTGGCCTCGCCTACGAATACGTGCTCGAAACCGCTGCAATATTCCTGGGATTTGCCCTGGAAATAGTTGGTAAACAGCTCAAACCAGATGCGCCGCAAGGCGGCCATAAACTGCACCTCGCTCAGGTTGCGGCCTAGATCCCCGTTGATGTATTCACGCGCCAGGGCTACCGGCGCCGTCTCACGGATCACCTCCAGGTAGTTCTGGATTTCTTCTTCTTCACCCGCGTCGTAGGATTCCGCCGCCCGGGCGGTGGTCACGTAGTTGTCCAACAGCGCAATAAACGCCCCGTAGGTCGGCTTGCGCAGTTTAGCCTCCTCCACTTTTGCAAACAGCGGTCCGGCCGCCAGATCCAGACTGCGCTTGCCGCTGGCGCGCACCTGCGCGTCCAAGAACACTTCGGCCTGTGGGTCCGCCCATTCGCCCGCCCCATTGCGCTGAGTAACCGTGAATCGGTTCTCGTCGCTGTCCCAGAGCTTTTGATAGATAGTCATGGTTTGCCGCCTCCCGCACGGTGGATGTATTTCACCGCCATTGCCTCTTTCTAGCGACATTGCAGTGCGAATATGCCGGGTCGGCCATGGGTGCGCAACAATTTGGACCACCTGTCTCCCCGTTCAACGTAGCAGCCACCCGGATTTTGCCTATAGACTGAAATGCGGTTTTTTTACTGGACGACAGGCTCCATGGCGGTCATCATTGCAGCCCCGGCAAGCGGCACCGGCAAGACGACGATTACCCTCGCTCTGCTTGCCTACCTCAAGGCCCACCGCCTGCGGGTGCGCTCGTTCAAAGTCGGCCCCGACTATATCGACCCGATGTTCCACGCCGCCGTCACCGGCCAGGGCTGCGTCAACCTCGACCTGTTTTTGACCGACGAACCGTTCGTGCGCGCCACCTACCACCACCACTGCCAGGCCCAGCAGGCGGCCGTCATCGAAGGGGTGATGGGGCTATTCGACGGACGGGCGGGTCAGGGCGATTTTGCCAGCACCGCCCACGTCGCCCGCCTGTTGCGCTTGCCGGTGATCCTGGTCATCGATGGAGCGGGGGCCGGCTTTTCGGTGGCGGCCACCCTCTACGGATTTCGCCACTTCGACCCGCGCGTGCGCATCGCCGGGGTGATCCTCAACCGGGTGGGCTCCGAGCGCCACGCCCAGATCCTCGCCGAGGCGGTGCGCAGCCAGGGTCTGGAACTATTGGGAACCGTCTACAAAGACGAAACGATCGCCCTGCCGCACCGCCACCTGGGATTGTTGCCGGTGGAGGAACTGTCCGACTTTCGGCGCACCCAGCAGCAGTTGGCTGCCCTCGCCGAGCGCTCCTTCGACTGGCAGAAATTGCTGCCGCTGGTGGCTATCCAGCCTGCTGCTCCCGTCCTGCCGCGCTGGGAAGCGGAGCCACTGCCGCCGGTGCGCATCGCCGTCGCCCGCGACCGGGCCTTCAGCTTCTACTACCAGGACAATCTGGAGTTGCTCGCAGCCCTGGGGGCGCAGCTGGAGACCTTTTCGCCTTTGGCCGGCGAGTGGCCCGATTGCCGGGGCTACCTGTTGGGAGGTGGTTTTCCCGAGCTGTGCGCGGGCGAACTCAGCGAAAAAACCCGCTTCTGGGCAGGACTGCGGGGGGCGGTGGCCCGTGGGGTGCCCCTTTATGCCGAGTGCGGCGGGTTGATGGTGCTGGGCGAAGCGCTACGCACCTTTGAGGGCCGCTCCCACCCGATGGCGGGCATCCTGGAGGCCAGTTGCTGGATGGGCAAACGCACGGTACTGGGCTACCGGGTGGCCACGGCTTTGCACAGTTCCTGCGCCGTCGAAGCCGGCAGACAGTTGCGCGGCCACCTGTTTCACCGCTCGCGCATGGAACCCCAGCCGGGCGCGCCGCTGTGGCAACTCGACGACGACGGGCAAGAAGGCTGGGTGCGCGGCAATCTGCACGCTTCGTATCTGCACCTGCACTGGGGCACCCAGGCGTGGGCGGCCCGCCGCTTCGTGCGCCGCTGTCTGGCGGTCGCTTTCGAGGGAAAATCCACCCCGGCCCGCTTCTGAAGGCCACCGGTTGATAGGATAGTCGCCAAACAGTTTGCACTGAGCGGAGGCCCGGGTGCTCCTATCGATCCTGCGGGAAGTAGTCGCCGATGGCCTGCTCGCTGTGGTGCTGAGCTTTTTGTTCTGGGCGATGTGGCAGTGCCCGATCGAGCTGACCGCCCTGCTGGTAGCCACGGTGATTGGCGCACTGCGGCTGATGCGGCCGGTTTGGGCCAGGCTCGCCGGTCGGATGCATCTGCGCTTCAACCAGTGGATCGAGTGGCCCGTCTGGCGACGGGTGGCCTCGGTGCACGAGGCGGGTCACCTCATCGTCGCCCACCGCCTTGGGGTACCGGTCGCAGGCTACGCGCTTACCCCGGCGGCAAGTTACCTCCACCAGCACTGTGGCGCCACTTACTTCGAGCACCACCCCGACGCACGCAATCCAAGACAGTTGCTGCGCACCCTGACTGTACTGGTGGCCGGCAAAGTGAGCGAAGAACTGGTGCTCGGGAAGTCGGTGGGAGCCGGTCATGATTTGCGCACACTGGCGCAGTGGGCTGCGCTCATCGACGCCGGACTCGAAGCCCAGGGCCGTTCTCCCGTGGGAGCCGGGTTTTGGCAGCAGACCTGCGAGGCGGAGGCTCGCCAACTGCTCAAAGTCGACGCGCCGCTGATCGAGCAGGTAGCGGACGGCATGCGCCGCCACGTTCCGCTCGACGCGTTGCTGGCGGCGGTCGACCGCGCCCGGCAGCCGGCGACCTGCGCGTAGGTCCGGTTTCGGGGGATACTGACACCGGACACCCGACACCCGGCACCCATGTTCGAGGTCGAAAAAAAGTACCGCCTGCCCCGAGCGCAGCGAGACGCCCTGCAACACAAGCTCACTGAGTGCTACGGCCCGCCTCGGGTGCTGCGCGAGGAGGACGTGCACGGGTTTACCAGCCCCGAGAAGCATTACCTGCGACTGCGTGCAAGCGGCGACAGCCTCAAGCTCATCGCGAAAGGACCGACCCAACTGAGCGCCGACGGCATCCGCAGCCGCCGGGAAATCGAAGTTCCCCTCTCGCCGCAGGTGCTCGACGCCGCCCGCTCGCTGGTGCAACTGATCGCCACCGACGCTCTACCCGCCATGCGGCGGACCCGCTCGGTCTGGAAGCTCGGTGAGGACGCGGAAGTGGTGCTGGATGACCTCGATGCACTGCCTGAAGAACCCTTTGTAGAACTGGAAATTCTGGCCTCCGACCAGGCGGCGGCCCTCAGCCGACTGCGTACCTGGGAAGAGCGGCTGGGGCTCGACCCCACCTGGCAGGAGGTTAAAAGCTACGCCCAGATTCTTTCTGAGCTGATTTCTCCCCCTCCGGAGACAGGCTGAAACCTTCAAAAAAATGTTACGAATAGCTCAGGAAGCCGGACCTCTCAGCGATACTGAGGAGCGTACAGGGCTATCCATCCGTCCTGCATTCACGAAGGCGAAACTATGACGACCGACTACAACAAACTGATTCAACAGGAAAAGGCCGAAGCCAAGGAAATTTGCTCGATCAACGGCGACGGGTCCGCCCAGTGCGCAGCCGCCTGGGACGCTGTTGAAGAAGTGCAGGCGGCCGCCTCCCACGCGGGCGGCAAAGATAAGAAGATGAATTCTTTACAGAGCTACTGTGCCGACAATCCCGAAGCCGCCGAGTGCCGCATCTACGAAGACTAAATTTTGCACCATTCCAACAACAAAGGGCAGGAGTGATCCTGCCCTTTGTTGTTTTAAATGGCCTTTTCAGCGTTTGGCTTTGCGCCTGCGGGTCGAGGGAGACGCCTGGGGCGCTTTGGGAGCGGCTCGCCGACGCCTGTCGCGAAAATCAACCCAGGTGATATAGGCGATACCGCCGGTGATCGCCGCCAGCATCACAAACAGCAACACCACCAGAATCTGTTCAAGCATGCTTGTCTAAAAACCGTTGCGTCCCCACACCACCAGTGCGATGGAGACGACGAAAAACGCCAAAAGAGCAATCCAGCCAACGGTGGGATCCATCAAGCAATACAGAACGTTACAGACTCATCATGCCACAGTTGCAAACCGGGCAACACACGGCCGATCCCTCGACATATTTCTTTACGCCGCCGGTGGTTCGAGCGCCTGTCGCGCCCTTGCCAGCGCGATCTGGGGCGACCTATCATGGCGCAATATCCCGAGGAGAAACCACGCTATGGCGGACGTCAAGGAATTGCCTTTCGGCGGCAGCACGCCTTTGTTCGGTGGCAGCACCGGGGGGTTGCTCCGCAAAGCCCAGATCGAAGAAAAATATTTGATCGTCTGGAACAGCAAAGAGGAGCAGGTCTTCGAGATGCCGACCGGCGGGGCGGCGACGATGGTCGCCGGCACCAACGTCCTGTACCTGGCGCGCAAGGAGCAGTGCCACGCCCTGCACCGGCAGTTGGTCTCCACTTTCAAAATTCGCGATTCGAAGATTTACCGGGTCTATCCCAACGGCGAACAGGTGCTGATTTTCCCGATGGACGGCGTCCCCTCGGAGAAGTCCAATCCCGGCCGCGAGGTGGTCGGCTACGTGCCTCGCAAAATAGGCGACAATCCTAACCCGGTCGATGTCAAGTTCACCGGCAAAGAAACCTTCGACGTGTAAAAGCGGGGGGCACCCTTCGGCGTGCCCCCGTGCCCATTATTTCTGGTGGTACACCGGCAGCCGCTCCGGGTCCGTCTGGTTGAGCGGCAAGTATTTCTGATCCTTGCCCGAGAGAATGGGGGCCTCCACTGGCCAGGGAATGCCGACGTCCGGATCGTTCCAGAGCACTCCCTGCTCATCCTCGGGATGATAGAAATCGCTGCATTTGTAAAGAAATTCCGCCGATTCCGAGAGCACCGCGAAGCCGTGGGCAAAACCGGCCGGAACATAGATCTGGCACTTATTTTCGGCGGAGAGGACCACACCCGCCCACTGGCCGAAGGTGGGTGAACCTTTGCGGATATCGACGGCCACATCGAAGACTTCGCCCTCCACGACCCGGCAAAGTTTGGCCTGGGGGAAACGCAGCTGGTAATGGAGGCCGCGCAGGACGCCCCGCGCCGAGCGCGAGCAATTGTCCTGCACAAACTCGTCCGCGATCCCCAACTCGGTGAATTTGGCCCGGTGGTAGGACTCATAAAAAAAACCCCGGGCGTCGCCGAAGACCTTCGGTTCAATCACATAGACGCCCGGAAGCGCGGTTTCGATGCGTTGCACCCGACTTTCCCCTTTGTGCATTTAGGCTGGAGCCTTACCAGATATACCGTAATTTGGCGGCAAGGGAGGAGCGGGGTCGGGCGCAGCGCCCACTTCGCAGCTAGAGGTTGGGGATGCCGAGGCAGACGTGCTTGCCGTCGCCCCAGATCGAGCGCACCAGGTCGCCGCTGAGCCGCTCGCCCAGCTGCTCACTCGTCCACATCACACTGTCGACCACGACCGAGCCGGCACGAATCACGCACTCGTCGCTCACGCAGCTGTAGCCCAGCACCCGCGCCCCTTTTTCGATGGTGCAGTGGCGGCCGATGAGCGCCTGTTCGGAGATCACCGCCCCCGGTTCTACGACCGTCCCTTCGCCGATGCGCTGGACAATCTCGGGATGGGTCAACAATTCCCAATGCGTGTACAGGTACTGCGCCAGGGTACCGACATCCGACCAGTAGGCTCCCGTGCGCATCGCAAAGACCGGTGCTCCCTTGGCCACCAGCATCGGAAACAAGTCGTTGCCGAAGTCGAAGAAGGTCGCCTCGGGGATGTAATTGAACACCTCAGGCTCCAGCACATAGATGCCGGTGTTGGCCCACCGCGAGCGCTCGGTGCCCCGGGTGGGTTTTTCTTGAAAACTTTCAACTTTGCCGTGGCTGTCGCTCACCACAACCCCGAAGCGGCTCGGGTCTCCGACTTCTTTGACGGCCATGGTGGCGACGGCGCCGGATTGTTTGTGGAACTGCAGCAGGGCAGTCAGATCCAGATCGGTCATCACGTCGCCGGAGATGACCAAAAAAGGGCCGCCGGCCAAAAAGTCCGCCTGGCGGCGCACACCGCCCGCGGTGCCCAACAGTTGCTCCTCGCGGGAGTAGCCCAGCGACACCTGGTACTGGGAGCCGTTGCCGAAGTACTCGCTGATCTTTTCGCCTTTGTAGTGCAGGTTTGCAACGACCTCGTCGAGGCCGTGTTTGCGGCACAGTCCCAGGATGTGGGCCATGACGGGCTTGTTCATCACGGGCATCAGCGGCTTGGGCAGGGCGTCGGTGAAGGGGCGCAGGCGCGTACCCTTGCCGGCGGCGAGCACGAATGCTTTCATCGGTTTCCTCCAGATGTTTGACAGTAATGCAAAGCAAAAACGGTATCAATCTTGTCTTGCAGGATGGCGGGAAACAGGAAGGTTGTGGCTACTGGGTGCCGCGGGCAAACAACCGCGAGCGCGCCTGCCAGAGCAGGCGCCTACTGCCGCGGCCCTGCTTGGCCACCTCCGCAAAGCGCGGATCGATAAAGGCGAGCGGGCTCCACAAGCGCCCATCGAGGGCCGCTTCTTTGAATGCGGTGGTAGCTCCGGAGCGGCGCTCCAGACAATGGGCATAGGCGGTGAAGCGGCGGCGCAGCGGGCCTGAGATGGCATACCAGGTATCGAGTACAGCCCGCAACCCGGCAGGATCGCCGGTGCGCGCAACGTTCCAATCGGCGCTCCCGCCGGTGCGGGCGGCATGGGCGGCCACCGCGAGCGCCCCAAAACCGTGGATCACCGGATGGATGCCATGGGCTCCGTCGCGGTAGCTCAGTTCGCGCGTCAGTCCGGGTCGGTCGGGAAAGTCGCACCCGGCCAGCGGCGCGTAGTTCATCTGCCGGTAGTAATCTTTCAGACCTCCCGTCGAATGAAAATAGTACGACTCGAAGCGCGAACGCTCCTGCAGCACCAGGGCAATCACGTGCGCCTGGGCCACCGCGCTCGCCCCCCGGTTGTGCTCCCGACCAAAATCGCGGCCCGACCACAGCTGGTCTGCCAATCCCCGCAGCCACGCGTCGATCGCCTCGCGCTCAGCAGTGCTCAGCTCGTCGCGCACCGCATCATAAGAAGGCAAGGCGCCAAATATCCAGAAGCGCAGAGCGATGTCCCCTTCATACCAACCAGGTTGGTAGGATTTGGTGTAGTCGCAGCCGCCGGCGACGAACTGGCGCGTGACACCGTCGAAGTTGTCCTGCCAGAGGTTGATCGGTCCGGCTTCGAGGATTGCTTTCCAGTTGGCTGCGATCTGTTCGCGGTAGGGGGTAAGTTCAGCGTTGTCGGCGCCGCCGTATTTGCCCCATTTGAGGGCGAGGTAGGTGGCTGAGAGCATCTCCTGGGCGGCGGCCATCTGCTGCACCCAGGGCGAACGGGTGTGCAAGCAAGTTCTGGGGGTCCGCAAGCCTCCCAGATAGGTGCTCTGCGCCTCGGATTTGATCGCGGCGAAGACAGGGGAGGTATAAAGTTGCCGGGCTTCGGCCGGGCTCAAGTAGGCCCACCAGCGGCGGGCCGCGGTGGACGCCGACTGAACCGGGCAGATTAGCAGGACCCACACTGACATAAGCAACGGAAGCACCAAGAACAAGCGCATCGGTATAGCCCACGTGGCGACAAAAAATAGCGCCGCCCCGGCCTCGGTAGCCAAGACGGCGCTTCAACGTTTTCGGTTCTGGTGTAAGCGAGGTTACTTGCTGGCGCTCACATTGGTGAAAGCAGCCGTCGTCAACTCGGCGCTGTCGTGGCTGGTGACGGCCAGACCCATGAACAGGTCCGTCGCCATTGAGATGCTCTGGGTGCCGATCCAGACCCAACTGCCGCCGTTGCTGGAGTAGTAGCCTTTGATCGTGTCGCCCGTGCGCACCAGTTTGAGCCAGTAGGGCGCTTTGTAGCCGGCGACGGTCTTGGAGCCGCTGTCCCCGCCGGTCTTGGTCCGGTACTGAAAGGTGACCCCTTTGCTCGGGGTGAGACCGACAAACACGTTGCGGGCACTGGAGGTAAAGCCGTCGCGGATCATCACCCCCCCCTTGGCCCAGGCATCGGTGTCGGCCAAGCTCGAAACCCGCGCGACGATCTGCCCATCTCCGGACAGCGGCTGGTAGACATACATAAAGCCGTCGGCATCGCCCCAGATGTCCGCCCCGGCGGCTTTGATCGTGAAGGTGCCGCTGTCGGGGTTGAAGGCCACATTGCCAGTCAGGCCGACATTGCCGATGTCTTTAAGTTGCCAGGGAGTCGGCAGCGACACGGTGACACCCACCGCAGGGGAGGTAAACACAGCCCCCCGGTTGTCCGTGGCCACCGCCGCAATCGAGTACTTGCCCGCCGCCATGCCCTTCCAGCTGAAGTAGTAAGGCGATGTGGTGTCCTGGCCGAGTTTGACGCCGCCGCTGAAAAACTCGACATTGCCGATGGTGCCGTCGCTGTCGTCAGCTTCGGCGTGGAGGCTGAGCGCCGAAGGGGCCGTCACCTGGGCGCCGTCCTCCGGATCGACCATGCCCGCGGTCGGCGCGGCATTGGGCGATCCGACGCTCAGGTCGATTGCACTGGAGGTGATTGTGGCCCCAGTGCTGCTGATCGCCTTGGCCGTCAGCGAGTAGCTGCCCGACGGGGGCTTGACCCAGGTGTAGAAGTAGGGGCTGGCCGAGTCGGAACCGAGTTTGGTGGAACCTTGATAAAATTCCACCTTGCTGACGCTGCCGGAACTGTGGGCGGCCACCGCCTGCAGCTTCGCATCCGAACCGCTGGCCACGAACGCCCCGTCGAGGGGTTGTACCAGGTACACCGACAACCCCGAAGGCTGGGAGACCGTGATCGTCCGGGAGGCGGAATCGGCGGTGACACCCTGGCTGTCGGTCACTTTGGCCTTCAGCGCATAGGTTCCAGCTTCTGCGAGCTTCCAGGTGGCGGAGTAGGGGCTGGTAAGGTCCTCGCCAATTTTGGTGCTGTCGCGGAAAAACTCGACCTTGCTCACTGCACCGTTGTTGTCGCGGGCATTGGCATTCAGGGTGACCGTGGCCGGCGCCGTGAACTGTGCGCCGGAGGCGGGCGCAGTCAGCTCGACGGTCGGCTTCTGATTGGCCAGCCGGGTCTGGGCGTGCAGCGAGGCGCGCTCCTTTCTCAGGGCGCGCAGGTTGCCCAGTCCCCACGAATCGACATTTTGAAAGCGGGTCTGAAAAAACGCCAGCGGCGCCCAGACGCGCTCGTCGAGGCTCGTGTCCTCGAAGCTGTCCGAAGCGTCTGTCTCGTTCTCCAGACAGGTGATATAGGCGTTGAATTCATCGCGCAATGTCTCTTCAATGTCGTACCAGGTACCCAGGACAGCGGCCAGTAGATTCGGATCCCCGGTGGTGTTGTAGATGTTCCAGTCGACGTTGCCCCCCATGTGCCCCGCGTGGGCGATCACTGCGAGGGCGCCGAAGCTGTGCATCACCGTTTGGCTGCCGTGAATGCCGTCGCGGCTTGCCAGCTCAGAGGTCAGTCCGGGCTGTTTGGGAAAGTCACACCCGGCCAGCGGCGCGTAGTTCATCTGCCGGTAGTAATCTTTCAGACCTCCCGTCGAATGAAAATAGTACGACTCGAAGCGCGAACGCTCCTGCAGCACCAGGGCAATCACGTGCGCCTGGGCCACCGCGCTCGCCCCCCGGTTGTGCTCCCGACCAAAATCGCGGCCCGACCACAGCTGGTCTGCCAATCCCCGCAGCCACGCGTCGATCGCCTCGCGCTCAGCAGTGCTCAGCTCGTCGCGCACCGCATCATAAGAAGGCAAGGCGCCAAATATCCAGAAGCGCAGAGCGATGTCCCCTTCATACCAACCAGGTTGGTAGGATTTGGTGTAGTCGCAGCCGCCGGCGACGAACTGGCGCGTGACACCGTCGAAGTTGTCCTGCCAGAGGTTGATCGGTCCGGCTTCGAGGATTGCTTTCCAGTTGGCTGCGATCTGTTCGCGGTAGGGGGTAAGTTCAGCGTTGTCGGCGCCGCCGTATTTGCCCCATTTGAGGGCGAGGTAGGTGGCTGAGAGCATCTCCTGGGCGGCGGCCATCTGCTGCACCCAGGGCGAACGGGTGTCCAGGCAGGTCTTGGGTTCACTCAGACCGTCCAGATAATCGTTGTCCACTTCGCTTTTAAGCGCGCTGAAACTCGCAGCTTTGTAGAGCAGTTCGGCCTCAGTGGGTGAAAGAAACACCCACCAGTTGCGGGCGGCCGAGGCCGGACTCACCAAAAAAAAAGACAGTACAAGTACAATGCATCCGCCCGCGGCCAGACGCCCGGCCCGGGGCTGAAATGTCGGCATCATAGTTCTCGGTGGAATTTGTGATGAAATCTGAAAAGACGATCGTCCAAGCAGGCCCAATCTGGAGCCGTCTGAGCGACGTATACTTTCCGGAAGGCGAAGTCCACCGAGATGCTACTTTGCTCTACCTCACTTATATACCCCCCAAACAGGGGAAATGCACATTCTTGCGCAAATACAGTTGCCTGGGTTTGTGCGGCGGGTTGGTTTCTGAACCCGTGCGAAGGCGTACGGGTTCGCCCTTCAGTTGGCACTCACTGCAAAGTTGTCGTAGGTGATGGTGATGGCGGGGGCGTCCTTGCTGCTGGCAAAAATGCCCGCTTTGCTTTGGGCGGCGAAGAAGTGACCGACCTGCCCGCCCGCCAGGGTGACCGGCGTGGCCAGGGCCACCTGACCGCTATCCTCGCCGGTGGTGTACACCGCCCGGTAGGCGGCCTGCACCCGGGCGGCTTTCGGATCGCCCAGCAAAAATAGTTCCAGGTACTGGAGTTTGTCGGGATCGCGGATGTAGACGCTCGATCCGACATAGACGGGATCGCCTTTGTGCTCGAAGACGAACTGCAGCGCCAGGCTGCCGTTGCTGCGCGCCGAGGCGGTCAGCCGGAGGTAGTTGTCCTGGTTGGGGCCGACCATGATCCCGGCGCGCTGGTTGGGAATGTTGATCTGGCTTAACGGTCCCAGCAGACGGGCGGAGACCTTGAATTTGGTGTTGCGTCCGTCGAATTTGAGTTGCAAGCCATTGACCAGCGAGTTGGAGTCTCCTTCGTTGGTCCCTTCGGTCGTGGTGACCTTGAGGGTGCCGGGATCGCCGCGGGTCAGATCCAGCAGATCGGGGCGGTAAGAAGCCGAGTGGGTATAGCCGTCCTGTCCGTTGAGTTGAACATCGGTGAATCCGAGGGTGTCGCCGTTGTTGTCGGTGAGGGTGCCAGTGTAGGTAGAGCTGAAGTAGAGTTTGACGGCCGCGGCACCCGGAGCGGCGGCCGGTACGGCCGGATCGAGTTCGGCCTGCTCGGGTTTGGCATTGGTCAACAAAAAGACAGCGTCGTTGTAGTCGAAGTTTTTGGTGAACTCGCCGTCGATGCCGTTGTCCTGCGCGGCCAGCCAGGTGTTGGCAACCAACTGGCCGTTGCCGTCGCGCACGGGATAGAGCCGCCAGTTATGCAGTTGCTCTGCGCCGTTGAGGCTGTCGTCGGTGGAAGAACCACCGCCGGTGTTCTTGAGTGAAAAGGCCGCCGAGGGTTTGAAGTCGACCGCATCCTGACTGGGGACCGTGTTGGTCTTGCTGTAGCTGCCGCTGTTGAACGGCAGAATCTTCAGCAGCACCTTCTGGTTTTCGCCGCCGCTGAGATCGTCGCTGCCCGGCACCTCCCAGCCCTCGGGCGAGTCGTCCTGGTCGCGGCCGGCGAACTGGTAGAGATTGCCGCCGCTGCCCGCTTTTGCTTCCCACCGCTGCGAACCGCCGGCACCGTCGCTGCGGCCGGAGTATCGGGCCAGGGGCCACAGCAACACCGGCCGGCTGGTATCGGCGCGCAGCCAGTAGGGCGAGTAGACCTCATCGCCCATCAGCGTTTTTTGCCCGCCGATGTCGCTTTTTTCCGAACCGATGTCGGTGGTCCAGCCGAAGGCTCGGGCAATCTCGGCCAGGGAGTTTTCGTTTTTGCCTTCGAAGTCGTAGGAATTGATCCCGGCCAGGCCGAGGACGACTGCCGAGGCTTTCGGATCATTGCTTGCAATCGTGAGGGCGGCGTAGCTCTCGCCGTCCTCGGTGTGGGTGGGCTGCCCGGAGCTGTGCAAGGTGGCGGTCCGCTGCGGGGCATACTGCACCGCCAGGTCGTAGGATGTCCCCGGAGCGAGCGCGAGGGGCAGGGCGGGCGGATCGACCAGGATAAAATCTTCCTCCCGCGTGTGATCCTTCGAGCGGCCCGCGACGGCATTGACCATATCCAGCGATTGCCCGAGGCTGAGGCTGCTCACCTGCAGTGTGGCGGTGCCGGTATTGCTGATCCGCACGGTTTTGGCCGGACGAATCTCTTCGTTGACGGTGCTGAAGACGAGGCGCCCTTTGACGACATTCGCGTCGGGGGCAAGCGTCTCCACCAGAATCCTGCCGCCGCCGGCGGCCCTGACGGCCGCCGGCCGGGGCTCGGCAGAACCGGGCACCGCCTGCAAGCAGGCCAGTAGCGGTACCACTAAGGTGTAACCCAGTCGTTTCAACATGACTCGACTCTCCTAACGAAATGAATGGAACGACACCGGGGTGGGTCGAAGGTGGAGGGGAAAACTCGGACACGCTGGAGTAGTTAGGCGCTTTAGCCCAGTGCCGGCCGGTAGAGCGCTTCGGCCGGGTGGGTGCGCGGGAGCAAAAGAGGTCTGGTGCTGGTCAGAGCCTGCCGCAAAAAAGCTTTCGACCCGGCGATACGCTCTTCGAGCTGCGGGTTGACGGCGGTGTAATCGAGATCTCCAAAGTCGACCACCGGTTCGGATTGGGCATCGATCATCCGCTCGGCGAGGCCGAGGTTGTGCAGCAAGTCGCCGATCTTGGCCGCCTTGTTCTTGGAAATAAAGGTGTAGAAAGGTTTGCGGAAGATAATCGAGAAGATCGTGCCGTGGAAGGTGTCGGTGAAGACGTACCGGGCACCGGCAAAACCGTTGATCCACTCCACCGGGCCGGCCCCGATCAGATTCTGGTCGGCGATGCGGTGCTCAAAGCCTATCGAGACAATTTCCAGTCCCCGCGCCTTTGCCAGGGCCAGAATCGAGTGCTCTTCGGGCCGCGACATCGGACCCATCTTGTAGATAAGCAGATAATTGCCCGCCGCCGGCTGCGCGAGGAACTCGCCATAATCGACCAGAAAAGTCGGATCGAGCACGTGGGTCGAGGTGAGCCCGCATTCGCGCTCGACGAGGCCGGCGGTATTGGCGTCGCGCACCGAAAGCGCCCAGAAATCCCCCAACAAATCGCGCACAGCCCCCTGACGCTCCCCGAGCGTCCGGGTATAGCCGGCGCTCGCCGCGTAGCTGATTTTGCGCGTCGTGCGCGCATCGACAAAGTCGAGAAAGAACGACGGATCGTACCCACGAAAGGCGTCGATGCACCAGATTTGATCGCTGCCGCAGATCACCGCATCGTACTGCCCGTGGTGACGCTTCAACTGTTCGCGCGTGTAGCAGGTCTTCGCACCCAGGCGCATCTGTGAGCGCAAGAAGGCGCTCATCTTCCAGGCCTTTTGCAGGTTGCTGAGCACCGGCCGGCCGGGCAAAAACTCTTTGAGGTAGTACTTGACCGCTGCGGTCGGTTGATAGTCGATGATTTCGACTGCATGTCCCTGGCAGCTCAGGGTCTTCCACAGCGCGTAAGTCTGCAGAGTGGCGCCGTAGTTGGTGGTGTGGTGGAACGTGACAATACCGATTTTCATGCTGTGTGCTCGCTCGAAAAGAATCCAAAACAACCGCTAATCGACTTCGATCACTTCGAGGTCGATTTTTTTGAAACTCAAATAATGCAGAATTTTGGCGACTTTGATCAAAGTGAGAATCGGAGCGCTGCTGGTGGATTTATTCAATATCCAGTTGCTCGTCTTCGCAGAAAAGTAGGCATCGCCGATGCGCAGACCGCGCAGGCGGTTCATGATCGGGTAGCTCGCGTACTTGAAGACTGTGCCGCAGTTGGGCAGGGTGTTGTCCTGGTGTTCTTTGGCCCACTGCCGCCTTTCGGTGAGCGGATTGTGCTCGAAGTGCGCCGCGTCGAAGCGCAGAACCGCACTGAGGATCAAGCTGCGTTGGATACCGGTGAACATCGTCCTGCGGTAACCCCGTTGGATCTCGGCGTTCGAGAGGGTCTTCACCGCACCTTCGTGAAGGTAAGTGACACTTTCGACAAAATCGTAGATCGTACAGTTGTGGGTTTTACCCCGGCCGGCATTCATCGCGAGCGCCCCACCGATCGAAGCGGGCACCGAGGCCAGGTAGTAAAACGAATCGAGGGCGTGCTGATAGCAATAGTTCAACACTTCGTTGATCTGCACGGTCGAGGACACTTCCACCCGACCGTTGCCCAGCGATCGAATCGTTCTGGGCAGGCTGTTTTTGAGCACCAGCGAGCGCACCGAGGGTCGGGCAAACAGGGTATTGGAGCCGTTGCCCAGAATATAAACCCGGGCGCTGTGTTCGTCCGCCCAACGGCAGTACTCGGCGAATTCTTCGGCGCTTTTGAATTCACCGTAGCGCTCGAAGTGGTGGTGGGTTCGGAACGTCGAAAGTTGGCTGGTGTCGAAGGCAGTAACGGCGATCATACGCAAGGCACTCCAAAATAAAGACGCTTAAGACGGCGCCCGGCTGCCCGCACCGAGCGGCACCAACAGGCGCGCATAATCGAGGGCGCGCGCGAACAGCTCCGGCGCGCTCAGCCGCAGGGCGAGGGCGTAGACCGCCGCCCCGACGACACTGGCCAGGGTGAGCAGCGCCAGCGGCGAAAGCACGCTCCCAAACACCACCCGGACGGCCCAGATGGTGCAGACCACTCCCAGCGAACTGACCAGGGCCGGGGCGAACTGGCGCAGGTACTTGCCCAGATCGATGGGCATCAACCGGTTGACCGCCCAGAGGGCCACCGGCGAGAGCAAGTAGACCCTGACGACGTAGGCGGCGGCCACCGCCACGATCCCCCAGGGCACGGCGATGGCAAAAGTGACCACCCCGACGATGGAGTTGAGCACGTTGAGCCACAGCCGCCAGGACGGCTTGCCCATCGCCATAAGCACCGTACCGTTGAAGAAGAACACCGACTGCTGGATGCCGACCAACGAGAGTACTTGCATCACCGGCACGCTGGCGGTCCATTGCTCGCCGAACAAGACCGCGACCAGTTCGGGGGCGAGAACGGCAACCCCCAGAAAGGCCGGAAACGAGATGAGACTGGTAAACTGCGTAACGGTGTAAAAGGCCGAGAGGAGTCGCTCCGGCGCGTGCTGCAGCCGTGAGAACGTCGGTAGGGCCACCTGGGTGGTGGTCGCCGTCAAAAGCTGGGTCATCGCCAGCAGAATGTTATAGGCAATGGTGTAGTAGCCCAGGGCCACCGGACCGAGAAAGTAGCCGATCAAAAAACTGTCGGCGCGCCGGTTGAAGAAGTTGGACAAGTTGAACGCCGTCACGTTGACCCCAAAGCTGAGCAGTTCGCCGAGGTGCCTGAGCGAGACGGCAAAACCCGGCCGCCACGAACTCACCTGCCACAGAGTCACCACCCCGATCAATTGGCTGACCAGTTGCTGTCCCACCAGGCTCCAGACACCGCAGCCGCTCAGTGCCATGGCGATGCCGACGATCCCGCCGACGGCAGTGGCGATCAAGGAGCGAACGGCCAGGGACTTGAAGGCGAATTCGCGCGTCAGAATGCCCTGCTGCACAGCGTTGAACGAGCCGATGAACAGGCTGAACGAGAGCCAGCAGACCACCGGACCCACCCGCGGCTCGTGGAAAAAGTTTGCCACCGGACCGCTGCTGGCGAAGCACAGTGCGGTCAGCAGCGTCCCCACCGCCAGGTTGGCCCAGAAGGCCGTGTCCAGATGGGCTTTTTCGAGCTGCGACCTCTGGACGATCGCCTGGGGCAGGCCCTGTTCCAGGAAAATCTGGACAAAGGAGACGAAGATGGCTGCGAGGGCGACCAGGCCAAAGGCTTCCGGGCCCAGCAGGCGGGCCAGCACAAAGTAGACACCCAGCGAAATACCCTGGCTGCCCAGGTTGCGGATGGCGGACCAACCCACACCTTTGACGGCTTTCTGGCGCAAGTTCATTTGAGGGAAGGCTCCTTCGAGGGGACAGGCGGCACCGGGGCTGCCGTTTTCGGCGGGTGACGCCGTGTGGGCAATAGCGATCCGGCCATGCGGACCCAGGTGCGGCCCAGATCGTGGATTGGCAGCCACAAAAAGGCGAACAGGTTGCGGTGCAACCGCTCGCCGTCTTCGCCGATGCCAAGCGCCGGGGGCTCGGCCGGCGGTTTGGCGTAGGTGCCAAAGAGCACATCCCACACCGAGAGCAGCGATCCGAAATTCTTGCCGTGATAAATCGTGTCGGCGCCGTGGTGGCACTGGTGCACCGCGGGAGAAACGAACAGGTAATCGAGCCAGCCGAAGCTGGTGTAAAAGGGCATGTGGATCCAGATATTGCGCGCTTTGTCGAGGACTTTGTAGATGGCGAAATAGATCGTCGCCTCCCCCACCGGCGTGCCCAAAGGCAACAGCAGGGCAAAGGGAATCCAATCGAGCAGCGCGTAGGTGGGGATAATCGATCGATCCCGGTTGTAGACGGCAAAGACCAGATTGAACGACGTCGGCGAGTGGTGGATCTTGTGGAGGTCCCAGAGCAGCCGGCTGTGCTTGATGCGGTGGGAGGCATACAAAATCAGATCGAACAGCGCGATGTAGAACACCAGCGCCAGCAAAGTGCCCCCAAAGGAGCGGTGACCCAAAGCGGCCAGGGTCCACTGCTCCGGGTAGAACTGATGCAGAAACTGGGCGACCGCGCCCTGGGTGACCCGGCGGCCCTGATCGCCCAGGGCGGTGGCCCAGCCCACGATGCCCACCATCCCCAGAGCCATCAGCCCCAATTCGACCCGAAACGAGGGCGTCAGTTGGTGAGCCTGGCGCAGGTCGGCCCAAATTTTTGGCCAGCTGTGCGTGCGGGCGACGTGCACCTGCAGCGCCAGGATCGCGCCGGCGATCGCCAGCGGCAGGGCCAGCAGCGCCGCCATCTTGAGGGGGAAAAAATGATCGGTAGCCCAGCCTAGCCAGTGGATCGCTTCGGCAAATTCGGGCGGCAGAAAAGGCAGGACGCGCGAGAGCGGGTTCATGGGCGATGCTCAAAAAGTATGGAACGGCGGTAATCGGGACTGGATAAGCAGGCAACCTTGCCGGGAAGGCCCCTCTAGCCGAAGCGCACCACCAGGTGGTCGGCCAGCGAAGGGGCTTTGAACAATTCGCCTTCGAAGGGGGCGGGCGGCTGCAGGATATAGCGCGCCAGTTCGGTGCGGCTGGTGCAGTGGGGCACACCGAGGCGGGCGACGGCCTGGGCAAAGTGCAACTGGTGATCGTCGATGTGCTCGCCGTGGCGCTTCAGCCGCGGCAGCAGGACAAAGCGCGCCCCGAGGCGGGCCAGCATGCGGGCGGAACCTTGCCCGGCGTGGGAGACCACCAGCGAAGAACGGCGCACCGCCTCCTGCATCTCGCCGATTTCGAGCGAATAGACCGCCGTCACCAGCGGATGCATAGACCGAGTGGGGGTGGTCTCTCCGTGCTGCAGCAGGACCGGTTCGTCGATCACCCCTTGCGCCAACAGTTCATCGATCCAGCGCACCGAGCGATCGAACGGAAAAAACTGCGTCCCCAGCGTCACCAGAATCATAGGGCGACCCCCATGTAGCGGGCGCGCGGGTAGCGCACGGTGCACTCGGGCCACTGCACGTACAATTCATCGACGAGGTTGTAGATGAGTTTGCCGCTCATGCTCAGATCCTCCGCGCGGGAAATGCTCTCGATAAAGACGCTCTTGATCCCAAGCAGCTTGCCCGCCAACACGAAGGGCACCGCCAGACCGGCGCCGGTGGAGACGATCAGCTCCGGCCGACTCCGGCGCAGGATGGCCAGAGCCTTGCCAAAATTGGCGAAGGCCCGCCAGACTTCGCGAGCCTCCTGCTTGATCACCCAGTGCACCTGTTCTTTGTCCCGCAACTGCAGGGTATCGAAGCGCTCGTAGGTGACCCACTCGCGTTGGTGGGCCGACCAGAACTTGCGCAACGACTGCATCGTCGCAAAATGCCCACCCGGATTGCAGACCAGCAGTATCTTCACCGCAACCTCCTCGCAGATTAGAAATACTATTTTTTTAAGCCGAACGGTTCTACTTCAGGCTGTCGTAGATGAGTTCCAGCTTTTTGGCCTGTTTGCGAATATCGAACATCTCGCAGGCGAACTCGCGGGCACGGCGCCCCATCGTCCGGGCCAGGACGCGGTCGGCCAACAGGGTTTCGAGCCGATCGGCAAGTGCTGCGCTGTCGCGCTCGGGGACCAAAAATCCGGTCTGGCCGTCCAGGACCGCTTCGGGGATGCCGCCGTGGCGGGTGGCGACCACCGGTACGGCACAGGCCGCCGCCTCGTTGAAGACGATGCCGAGCGCTTCGCTGTCGCCGTCGCGGGCGGTCTGGCTGGGCAGGGCAAAGATCTCCGCCCCGCGCATCCAGCGCAAGATTTCGGCGTGGGGCAAGGCTCCTAAAAAACGCACCCGTCCCGCGAGCCCGAGGGCGGCACTTTGCGCGTGCAACTGGCGGGTGAGGGCACCGGTACCCACCTGCACCAGCGAGACATTGGGGTGGCGATGGGCGATGCGGGCGAAGGCGGCAAGCAACGTGTCGAGGCCCTTTTTCTCGGTGTGCCGTCCGACGCAGAGGATATAGCGCTCGGTGGGCCGCCCGCAGCCGGGGGCAAATTTGGCGGTGTCCACCCCGATGTAGTGCTGGACGACGCGCTGCGCCGGGTAGCCGCCCGCTATCAGCTTCTCGCGGATAAAGCGGGAGACGGCGATGAAGCCCGCCGCCTTGCGCTGCAATTCCTGCTCGTGCAGCATCAGCTGATAGAACAGCGGGCTGCGGAAGGCCAGCCAGTTGCGCTCCACGGTAATGTCGTAGCCGTGAAAGGTGACCAGGAGCGGAATGGCCAGTTGCTCGGCCAGAGGCAGGCTGTAGATGCCGTCCGGTCCGAAGTGGGCGTGCAGCAGATCCAATCGTCCAAAATCGCGGCCTTCAAATAAATGCGGCGAGCGGGTGAGCAAAAACAGCGCCTGGCGCAGCCCCCACCGGTCGCGCCGGCTGAGGGCGACGCTCGGGAAGGCGGCGTTTGCCAGCTGCGTGCACAGAATGAACGTCGGCCGGTAGCGCACCAGGCTGCCGGCCTGTTCGGTGATGAACGCTTCGGAGGCGAGTGGGTAGACCCGGCGGTAAATACCCACTTCGCGGAGCCTGGACTGGGTTTTGGTCAGCATCGGGGCGATTCTCTGTCGGTGGGTCAGCGGCGGGTGACCGCCGGGACGGGACGGTCCTCGCCGGTGGCCAGATTCGTAAGGGCCAACAGACGGCGGGCGTAGTGGACGGCGCTGCAGTTTTGTTCTACCCATCGCCGACCCCGGGCCAGCCGCTCGGGGGTGGCGGGGTCGCTCGCCACGGTGAGAATGGTCCGGGCGACCTGCACCGGATCGCCGGGATCCGCCGTCCACTCGGGGGCGAAGTGGTGAAGGATTTCCTGGATACCGCCGCTGTTGCTGCCCACGACGGGCACCCCGCAGGCCACCGCCTCCGCCACCGTCCGCCCGAACGGTTCGCGCGGGGCGAGGGTGACCACGACATCGGCGCACTGGAAGTACCGCTCGATGGCGGTGGTACGCGGCAGCACCGTAAAGCGATCGCCCACCCCCTCGTGGGCGGCCTGCTCGATGAGCAGTTGCGTCTGCACCCTACCGGGGGACAAATCGTCGCCGACCACCACCCCGTGGTAGTGCCGGTCGGCGGCTTTGAGGCTTGCCAGCACCCGCGGCAGGGCGCGCAGGTTCTTGTCGTTCATCCGGCTTGCGGAGCTGATGCGCGAAGGGGTAAGCATCAACCGCACCCCTGGGCGGAGGATAGGCAGTAGTTCCGGTGGTACAACCGGGACAGGCCGGCAGCTGAAGCGCTCGGTGTCGATGGGTGGGTGCAAAATTCCTTCGATCCGGGGCATGAGCACCCGCACGTGTTTGGCGGTATAGAGCGAATTGCAGATCACCCGGGGGGCAAGCAGCGCGAAGGTCAGCCGGCGCGCCCAGAAACCCAACGGCTGAAAAGAAAGGGCCAGGTCGTGGCAGGAGTGCAGCACCAGCCTGCCGCTCAAGCGCAGGCGCAACGCCACCGAGGCGAGCAAGGGCAGCATGCGCCGATCCACCCAGTGCTCCAACAGCAGCGGGTGATCGCTGGGCTGGGCCATCGCCCACCCAAGGGCGTCAAGCCAGAAGCGCGGTTGGTCCGCCGAGGGCAGGGCGACTATACAGGTGTGACCCCGGTCTCGAAGGTACTGCTCCATAAACGAGCCGGCGCGGACCAGCACACACAGCCGTCCTTCGGCGCGGACCGCTCGAAATCCCGTCAAGATTGCCTCCAGCGTCACCATCGTGCCGCCGAGCGAATCGCAATAACCAGGCAGGATCAACAATTTGCGTGGTAGGGCCGAGGGTTTATCCACGGCGGGTCCCTCCTGGGGAAGTGGAAGGTGTGTGAACCGTAGCCGCAAGCAAAATGAGCATGCCCACCAGCTCGGAGCCGAAGACCATCAGCGGCGAGAGCAATACCAGCAGCAACAACAGCGCGTGGCTGGAAAGCGGTCGTCCCCGGCGGGTGCGAAAAAACCACCAGCACAGCGCCGACCAGAAGAGGACAAACAGGGCTGTACCCAGTACCCCGGAGCGGTAAAGCAAATTGCCCAGGATAAAACTGTGGCTGCCCACCCGGCCCAGGCTGAAGGAGGAAAACACCGGCTCGCCCGGCTCGGTATGGCCGGTCCACAGCTGCTCGGGGATGCGATCGAGGGTGCGCTCGTAGATCAGCATGCGCACGCGGGTCGAACCGGCCCGAAAGTCGTTGGCCGCTTCGACGGTGCCGACGGTCGTGTCGACCAGAAAATTGGTCACCGGCGGCACCGCCAGGCAGGTGAAGCCCAGTGCCGCTGCCAGTATGCACAAAAGTGCCGGACCGCGCTCTTTGCCCAGGGAAACCGCGTAGCGCACCAGCAGCACCAGCGGCATCGCGAGCAGCACCGCCCGCGATCCGCTGAGCAGCAGCAAAAACAGGCTGCCGCCCAAAAGCGCCAGCGACCAGAGGCGATTTTTCAGATCCAGGGCGACCAGCACCAGGTACCCCGCCACCAGACCAAAAATTTCCGGGGTCAAAAAGAAGAACATGTAGCGGGTCAACCCGGCGAAGGCCCGGTCCCCGGCGCTGTAGAGGTACAGGTAGTTCGCCTTGCCGCTGCCCTCGCCGTAGTCGTGAAAGTCGTAGTCGGTGGGTTTGTCGTTAAGGGTGGCAAGCAGCGTGCGCGGCGGGGCGAAGCTGGGCTCCCCCAGCCCAAAGTGAAAGACCAACCAGATCAAGACCATCTGCAGGACGCTCACCGAAAGTGCCCAGGCGGCAACCGGGAAGCGGACTTTGACCCCACTGCCCTGGACGCACCAGAGCAGCAGAGCCGGCATCACATAAAACAGTACCGTCTGCAGGACGAAACCAGGCGCGAGGGTGCCGCCCAGGGCGGGAAAGAGCAACTGATAACCGGCGAAGGCCAGCAGGGCCACCACCGCCAGACTCGGACGCCCAAAGGGCCAGCGGCCCTCCCGGCGAATGGTGAAATACAGCACCCCCGCCAGGGTCAATGCGGGCATATAGCGGTACAGACCGCTCACCCACCAGGCCGGCAGCAGGGCGATATAGAGCATCACCAGCCGCTCGGCGGCGGAGAGCATCGACCAGCTGAGCCCCAGACCCGGCAGTTTGATCTCCTGCCAGGGCCGGCGGCGGATGGCGGTGGAGAGGGCCTGATTCATGTGACCACCTCGATGCTCTGCCGCCCATAGCGCCCGTAACTGTAGCGGTAGCCCTCCTGGCGGGTCGTCACGTCGTTGACCACCAGCCCCACCAGACGAGCATTGTGGCGGACGAGGCGATCGAGGCTCTCACTCACCGCGTCGCGGCCGCTCACCCCGGGGCGGACGACAAACAACACATTGCGCACCGCCGGGATCATCAAGGCCGCTTCACTGGTCAGGCTGATGGGCGGGCTATCCACCAGCACATAGTCGTAGCCGTCGGTCTGCACATCGTCGAGGTGGCGTTCAAAACCACCCTGCACGAAAAAGGCGGTCGAGGTGTCCTCGAGGGCGAGCGCCGGGACCAGATCGAGATCGGTCGTGACCGAAACAGGCTCCGCCCGGGCACCTTCCGCCTGGGGACCATGGCCCAGCAGGCGGCTGAGGCTCGCCTGGCGGAAATCGGCATCGACCAGCAATACCCGAAAACCCATCTCCCGCAGGGCATTTGCCAGCCCGAGGGTGAGGGTCGTCTTGCCTTCGCCGGCGGTGGAACTGGTGATCATCAATCGGCGATTGGGCAGATCCATCAGGCTGACGGTGGAGGCAAGCTGCTGCGATTCGAGCCGGGGCGGATCGCCCGACGGCAACAAGCCCTTGGTGCGGGGCAGGCGCGCAAGCACCGGCAATTCGACACTTTGTAAATCTTTGGGGCCCAGGAGCGGATTGATCGCTTCTTTGCGCAAGATCAGTCCCAGGCTGCCGAAGGCGGCGGCGACCAGCCCGCCCAGGGCGATAAGCAGCGTCCTCGGGTTGGCTTCTTTCGGGTTGGAGTAGGCTTTATCGAGCACTTCGATATCCGGGAAGGCGTTGAAGGCGCTCAGGCGGGCCTGCTGCATCTGGGCGACGACCGCTTTGTAGGCCGCCTCCGCCAGTTCGTAGCGCCGCTGCAGATCCAGCAAGGTCGCCTGGCGGGTCGAGATCGCGCTCAGCCGCTCGGTGGCTTGATCGATGGTGCGGCCCAACTGGGCGCTCTGGCGTGAGCGGGCCTCGGCGGCGCGCTCGGCTTCAAGCAGCGACAAAATTAAGTCGATGCGGCTGTCGCGGTTGCCGCCGCCGGCGAGCGAATCGTCCAGGGCAGGCTCGGTGCGGCTTGCCGGAACGACCTTCGCCAACAGCTCGCGCAGCGAGCGTTGCAGTTCCGCGCGCTGCACCAGCAGCGACTGCACCCGGGCGTGTTTTTCGGTGTAGAGCCCCCTGGCCTCCGCCAGGGCCGTATCGAGGGAGCTGAGTTTCAGGCGCATCGCCTGGTACTCTTTGCTTTCGCCCAGGCGCAGGGCGCGCATCGCCTGGGGGGCATCCATGCCCAGGCGGGCGGTGAGCATCTGGGCGCGCGCCTGATCGGCGGTGCCCTCGGCGACGGCCTGGGCTTGGCTGGTGGTCAGAGAACTGATTACCGCCACCAACCCGCCGGTCTGCTGATCGGTATTGACCAGTCCGGTCGAACGCTTGAAGCGGGCCAGGGCAGCTTCCGCCTTGGTCAGTTCGCGGCGGGCGCGATCGAGTTCTTTTTGCGACAGTGTGTCGCGCGAAGCTGCGTAGGCATCGCGCAACTCCTCCAGCCGGGCCACGTAGGAGCGTACCAGCAGGTCCGCCCGCGCCTCGGCAACCTCGGGCGCATTGCCTTTGGCTTCCACCGCCAGGATCGTCGTCTGGCTTTGGGGAACGGCCTTGAACAACTTCTCATAGCCCCCCAAGTCGGGGTACTTCTCGCGCTGCGGATCCTTTTGCCAGGCTTTGGAGAGTACTTCGCTGCTGGTCAGAATCGCCGATTGCACCTTGAGGGCGTTCACTTCACTCGAAAACGACGTGCCGGTCTCGCGCACTTCGCCTAGCTCCCCCAGACTGATCTCGGCGTTTTTGTTGGTGCTGGGGAGAATGATCTGGGTGGTGGCCGTCCAGGTGCGCGGGTAGTAGCAGGCCACCCCGATCGTGGCTGCCAGCACCAGGCCGTTGAGCACCAGCAACGGCCGCCAGTGCCGCTTGAGAACCTGAATTACGTGCATAGTTGTTTCTCCGTCAGCGGATAAAGGCGCGAAGCATGAATCCCAAAGGATTGAGCAGGGGACTGAGCATATCCAAAAAGCCCATGGTGTTCTGGGCAGGACCGGCGGTGATCGCGATGGCGTCGCCGTCCCACAGCGGTGGGTCGCTCTCGCCGCCGATCACTTTGGCGAATTCGTAGGACGTCACTTCGCGCTTGCCTTCGACCGGGTCGCGGCGAATGAGCGCCACTTTGCGGCCCTCGCGCAGGTAAGACTCTCCCGAGATGCCGGCGGCGGTTAAAGCCCCCGATAGGGTCGTGCCGGGCTTGACCTTCACCGGCCCCTGATTTTCGCGCGCATCGGTACCGGAGACGTAGACCGTGATCTCCGCCGGGGTCAGCTGGGTGGAGACGTGGTAGATCGGCACCTGCCCGGCGGCGAGCCGCTCGATGACGATGCGGTCGCCGGAGATCACCGGGGTGTCCTGCCCGGGAGCTAAGACCAGCGACTGGCCCGAGCGCTCCAGGCGAATGCGCGACAGATCCGCGTCCGGCCGCACACCGCCGGCGCTCTGGATGGCGTTGAAGACCGTCCGCGAGGACGCGCCGCTCGGGGTGTCGCCGTTGGCCTTGACGGTGATCAGCCCCGGCCGGTAGACGGCCCCCGCCACGTCGACGTTGATCGGGCTCACGCCGATCAAACGCACGGTAACCTCGGGCACCTTAAAGTACTCGCGCAGGCGCTCGGTGATCTCCTGCTGCAGTTCGGCCTCCTCACGGCCGGCGGCCGGGATGCTGCCCAGCCGATAAATAAAGATGTTGCCGTCCGCGCCGACCAGGTAGCCTTCATCGGCCCGACCACCTCTTTGGGAACTGAATTCTTCGCCGTTGGTGACGATCACCGAGATGCGGTCGAAGGCGCTGAGGGTGCTTGCGACGGCTCCGGGAGCCAGGCAGGCGCCGCCCAGCACACCGGCGAGCAGAGCGGCAGCAAAGCGTTTGACCATGACTGTTCCTCATGAATAAATGAAGCGGTTGGGTGGTTCGTCCTGGCGGAAAGTTCAGGAGCTTTTTCCTGAAGGCGCCTGCGCACCGAATAGCCGCGAGCGCACATAGCCCTGCAACCCGAGGCGCAACAGCGCCCGGGCCTGCTCGGGCGGCAACAGCACACAACCGAGGCGCTGGGCGAGTCTGACGAGTGCTTCGGCCGGCTTGCGCCGCAGTGCGACAAATTCTCGCAGCGACAACCAGCAAATTCCGAAGGCATCGCCCCAGGAGCCGCCGCCGCTTTCGAGGGCCTTGAAGCCCCGATAATCTCCGTCGCAGCGGATGTCGAAGCGCTCCGCCAGCCCCGAGTCGCGGGCGGCGGTGTTGATGCAGACGCAGGTGTCCTCGCGCTGCTGGAGTAAGTAGGGCAGGTTGTCGCTGCGGGCGCGCCGGTTCTTGCCGTGCACCCGGTAGTACATCAGCTGGTCGGCGATCCCGCCCACCTGGCCATAAAAAGGCACCGTCGCCGTCAGATAGGTATCTGCAGCGCGCGGACGCTTGGGAATGGGCAGCACCCGTTCGAGCACCACGCGCCGGTAGCTCAGGCCGGAGGTGATCCCCCAACCGTAGCGGCCCCAGCGCAACAACAGCGTGCGGATATCGCCGCGGGTGAAGCGCCGCACCGGGTTGCGGCCCATCGGCCGGCCGTCGATGTCGACGGATATCCAGTTGTGGGCCAGCTGCACCCATTCGGGGTGCTCGGCAAAAGCCCGCACGACCCGGGCCACTTTTTCGCGGTGAAAGTAATCGTCCGCGTCCAAAAAACAGACAATCTCGCCGCGGGCCTCGGCCAGCCCGCTGTTGAAGGCTGCGCCCTGGCCGCCGTTTTGCTGAAAGATGGCCCTCAGCCTGTCGCTGTACGCACCGATGACTTGGCGGGAGTCGTCGGTGGAACCATCGTCTACCACGATGAGTTCGATATTGCGATAGGTCTGCTCCAGGACACTGCCGATCGCTTCACCGACGAAGCGGCCGTAGTTGTAATTGCAGATGAGCACGCTGACCAGCGGTTCGCCGCTACTGGAAGGTGGCCGATGGGCCGCCGGAAAGCGCGCTTGCCTAAATATCGTCATGGATTTCGCTCCCTTGATTGATGCCTGTGGCTAGCGACCAATGCCCGAGTAGCGCATACCCGCCTGTACTACCTGCTGCGGGTCGAGGCAGTTGCGTGCGTCGATGACGATGGGCTGGCGCAAAGCCGCAGCCACCACCCCCAGATTCACCCACGTATACTCGGGCCACTCGGTCATCACCAACAGCGCATCGGCTCCCTGCACCGCCTCCACCGCACCGGCCGCCACTTGCAAGTCCGGCAGTTGCCCTTGGGCCTGCTTCTGCGTCACCACCGGGTCGTGGGCCACCACCCGGCAGCCGAGATTGAGCAGATGCTCCGCCACCGCCAAAGCCGGCGAGCAGCGAATGTCGTCGGTCTGCGGTTTGAAGGCCAGTCCCCACAGCGCCACGGTGCGGCCTTTGAGGATGCGCAGTTCCCGCTGCAATTTCTCGATCACCAGTTGCCTTTGGTGCTCGTTGACCGACAAAGTCGCCTTCAGCAAGGCGCAGTCGTGGCCGTACTCGGCGGCAGTGGAGACTAGGGCCGAGACGTCCTTGGGAAAGCACGAACCGCCCCAACCCGCCCCGGCATTGAGAAACGAGCGGCCGATGCGTTTGTCGAGTCCGATCGCCTCGGCGATGCGGGTCACATCGGCGCCCACCCGTTCGCAGATGTTGGCGATTTCGTTGATGAAGCTGATTTTGGTGGCCAGAAAGGCATTCGCGGCGTACTTAATCATCTCGGCGGAGGCGAGGTCCGTCACCACCATCGGCACCGGCTCGCGATCGGCTTGCTCGGGGGCAAGCCAGTAAGCATAGAGTTTGCGCATGACGGCGATCGCTTTGACATCTTCCGCACCGATGACGATGCGGTCGGGGTTGAAGGTGTCCCAGACCGCGCTGCCTTCGCGCAAGAATTCCGGGTTGCTCGCCACACTAAAATTCGGCGGCTCCGCGGGCGAGAGCAACGCCACCCCGTTGCCCGTGTGGTGGCTGCTTCTGGCGGTGGCGGCAGCCAGGTTCGCCCCGTCTTCGACCAGCATGCGCACCCAGTTGCCCGAACCGACCGGCACGGTCGATTTATTCACAATCACCCGGAAGCGTCCGTCCAGGTGGGCGCCGATGGAGCGGGCCACGGCGCGCACGGCGGAAAGATCCGGCGAGCCGTCCGCCCTGGAGGGGGTGCCGACGGTAATAAAAACCACGTCACTGGCTTGAACGGTCTCGGCCATCTCGGTGGTGAACTGCAGCTGCCCCGCGGCCACGGCCGCGGCGACCAACTCATCGAGCCCAGGTTCGTAAATGGGCATGACGCCCTGGCGCAAGCCTTCGACTTTGGCGGTGTTGTTGTCCATGCACACGACATGATGGCCGATGGTGGCCAGGCAGGCGCCTGTGACCAGGCCGACGTAACCGGTGCCGATAACCCCTACTTTCATGGATGCTCCTTGCGATGGGCATAAATAATGTGGACATGGACAAATCGGTTCGGCTCGCTATTTTAGAGAGGGTCGTCAGAAAACCCAGGCCCAATTTCGCGATCGTGCAACGACAGTTCGAGAAGTTTATAGCGGTGGATATCGGTGCAGGTGCCGAACCAGCGGATCACCAGGCCGTCGCCGTCGTAAACCGGTTGAGCCAGCAGCAGATGCCAGCGGTAAACACCGTCGCGGCGCCTGAGGCGGTAGTTCAACCGGTAAGGTTCGCCGAGCCGCAACGCGGCTTGCCAGTGCACCATCCATCGGCTCAGATCCTCCGGGTGCACCACCGAGCGCCAGCCCGAGCCCCGCAGTTGTTCCAAGTTCAGACCGGTAAACTCCAAGCAGCGGCCGTTGCCGCACTCGAAGCAGCCGTCCGCACCCGCCATCCAACTGATTTGCGGAATGCATTCGAGCAGATAGCGGTTGCGCCAATCGCCGAGTTGCACATCGTTCATGGCAGGTTTTTCCTAGTAGGCGCCTTTTTTAGCCAGCACCACGACGACGGTTTGCCAGAGAATCGCCAGATCCTGGCTGAGGCACCAGTTGTCGATATATTCGAGATCCAGTTGCAACATCTGCTCAAAGCTCAGCTCACTGCGGCCGCGCACCTGCCACAAGCCGGTGATGCCCGGCCGGACCGATTGGCGCAAAGCGAGGCGCTCGCTGTCAAAACCGGCGCCGGCTCTGCGGCAGTCGCGCTCCTGCAGCGGTCGCGGTCCCACCAGGCTCATCTCGCCTGCCAGCACATTGAGCAGTTGCGGCAACTCGTCGAGGCTGGTGCGCCGCAGGAACTGCCCCAGACGGGTGACGCGCGGGTCCGCTTTCATCTTGAAAAGCACCCCGCCTTCCGATTCGTTGAACTGCTCCAAGCGACCCAGTTGGGCCTCCGCGTCAATGACCATCGTCCGGAATTTCCAGACGCGAAAAGTCCGGCCACCGAGACCTCGACGCCCCTGGCGAAAAAACACCGGACCGGGCGAATCGAGACGAATGGCCATGGCGATGCAGGCAAACACGGGCGCCAGCAACACCAGGCCCACCAGGGCCGCCAACGTATCGAGAAGGCGCTTGTTCGCCGGCGAGGGAGCAAAGCCGCGCGACTCGGATTTGCGTGTGAGAATTTCCATGGGATGTGTGGCAATACAGTAATTATCAATACCTAACTCTGTTCGATGCACCGGCCGTTTCGGGCTACGCTGCGGAGCTTTCCCGTACAAAGCGTGTGTCGAGCACACTGCAGATGCGCCGCCAGACACCGCTGTCCTGCCATTGGCGGAAATACGCATACACCGTGGGCCACGGCGGCAGATCGGCGGGAAGTTGCCGCCAGGGGCAGCCCGTCATCTCTTTGTAGAAGATGGCGCTGACGACGGCGCGGGTGTCGGCGGAGCGCGGCCGGCCGCCGAACCTGGCAGGCGGAATGCACGACGCAATCAACTGCCACTGATATTCCGACAGATCAAAAAGGTACGCTTGGGTTTCCATGGCGATTTCCTCCAAGGCAAAAACAACAAAAAAACCGCCTGTTCGGGGCGGCATTGGGCATCAAAATGTTCAACCGCAAGGGCGGTGTCGGCAGAAAGAGCCGTCGGCTGACTCCTCCTTCGGCAAAAGAGATTTCCGGCGCACTTCTAGAACCCCATCCCTGCGGATGCAAGTTCGCTCCTGCCGGTCCAGCGCACTCAGCTGGTGTTCAATCTGAACCGACGAGGATACTGAGCATTCAAGAAGTCCGCGATGGTCTTGCCAAAGTCAGGAGAAATATCGCTGCAGCAGGTGCGGACTGGCCTGTCGGCTGTGGCGCAGCGTGTAGGCGCTGACGGAGGGATTGATGTGATCGGGGTCGATCGTGAGCTTTGTCTTTTTCCACTCCGAGGCCTCCGGCAACCGGGAACGCACTGCCCCGTCGGCAAGGCGCTCGATGTGAAGCCACAATCGGCCGTGTTCCGGACAGTAGAATTCCTCGATCCAACTGCGGGCCGGGGTGACCTTTTGCGCCTGGGTTTTCGCAGCATCGGCGTCAGGGGCATCGGCGTCCGCGGTCTCCTCCGGCTGCAAATAGAACTTCTGGCTGTTGAGTCGATGGACGCGCTGTCCGCAGTAGGGACACTTAGCAACGAGGGCTCGGGCGTAATGCGCTCTTTTTCCGGGCATGACTACTCCTCATGTCTGGATGGAACAAATAGCTCATCCTACGCTTGGCAATTCAATCAACATTGGGGACGAAAATCGATGCTGCGTTCGCTCACTACCGAGCAGTAACGGCACATGCTCTGAAAGATAGGCATCACCCAAACTTGGAGTGCAAGTCGATGAACTTCCGCAAAGGCTGTCGAAAAGTGGGTGTGGAATCCTATGCCAACCATGCCTGTCTCGCTGCGATAATACTGAATCAGCTGAGCGCGTTTTGTCCAGTACTATGGCGAAATTAGCACCTAAGTACTACTCTTTACCGGTGTTTACGAAGTGATACTTAGTTAGGTGGGGCCGAATTTGCACTAAAACAACCGAATGATTTAACATTACAGATTAGCTTACAAACTACTTGAGCTGAACACTTATGCCGAGGCTATCGGGCAGAAAATCTGCCGAAAGCTTCGGTCAACTTGCCTGCCCAGCGCACTCAAGGTGTTCAATCTAGGCGGACGAAGCAACAGTTATAGGCGACAAGGTCGCACCGGAGGAGGGTTCTGCAATGATGACGGCCTGGCCGAAGGATGCAAAATGTAGGCTTTACCGGGCGAACTGCCTGCAACGCAGTCCGCCCCTACATACACAGGATGTGGACAGCTCCTCGCAGACGGAACTTTATCGACAGCGAGCTATCCGTGGCCAAAAATAAATCATACCTGACATATATCCGGCTCCTCCCACAGTGAAGCAGGCACAATATAAAGCCGCTGCCTATCAGAGCAAAGAAACCGGTGTAAGCCCGTTAAAAGCGCACAGAGTAGGGAGTTGTCTAGAAATATTCGGCGCATAACACACCTCTTACGCTTTGGAAGAACACGGAATAATCACAAAAAGTACATGGGAAGACAGATCAACAAGGTGTTGCCGGCAAACACAAGACAGCTTGTAGTGCAACGAAGAAAGAAGCCGAACTCAATCGCTCTCCTGTTCAAGAAGTCATCGGGGCATGAACAAACAAAAACTTGCACTGGCTATATCGAGTGAGCTCGGCAGAAACCGCAGCTTTCACTGGGCGATTTGGACTTGCCGATAGAACAATACTTAAGCAACATACGCAAGCTTGTCTAGTCTTTTAGTGAAAATGGTACTTATAGGCTAATGCCATTTTCTGTTTTTAAAGTAAGAGGGAACACGTGGGGGAGGCGACCGTGGGGGGGGGTGCGTACGGCGGACGCGACTGATAGGCGCGGATCTCAGGCGACACCGGTATCTTTGGCGGAGGCCATGTTTTCACTGGCGTCGACACAGGCGGCCAGGGTAATGTCGCCGGTGACGTTGACCACGGTTCTGCACATGTCGAGAATGCGGTCCACCCCCAGAATGATGCCGATGCCTTCGGCGGGCACTCCCACCGTCTGCAGCACCAGGACCACCAGGGGCAGCGAGCCGCCGGGGACGCCCGCCGTGCCCACTCCGGCCAGGATAGATAAGAGCACGACGGTCAACTGCTGGCCAATAGTTAATTCCACACCGTAGAACTGGGCAAGAAACAGAACCGTGATTCCTTCGTACAAAGCTGTACCATTTTGGTTGGCGGTCGAGCCGACGGTCAGCACGAAGTTGGCAATATCGCGGTTGAGTTTGAGTTCGTTGGAACTAACGCGGATAGCTGTGGGGAGTGTGGCATTGGAGGAGCTGGTGGAGAAAGCCGTCAGCATCACTTCACGGATGCTTTGAAAGAATTTGATCGGATTGAGGTGAGCGAAAAAACGAACGATAAGACCGTAGGTGACGAACTGGTGGATGGCCAGGGCAGCGATCACCACCAGCACGTACTTGAGCAGGACCAGGATGACTTCAAAACCAAGCTGGGAGGCCGTTGTGAAGATAAGAGCCGCCACGCCGTAGGGCGCCAGGTTCATGGCAAATTCGATGATCTTCATGATCACGTCGTAGAGCCCCTGCAACCCTTGCACCAGGGGTGCGGTGCGCCGGGGATCGCTCACGGCGAGCGCCACACCGAAGACTACCGAAAAGAACATCACCGACAGTAACCCGCCGCCGCGGTATTCGGGATCAAAGGCGTAGACTGCATCGGCAAGCGGGTTGCGGGGGATGATTTCGACCAGCGTTTGGATCGGCGTCTTCGCTTCGCCTGCAGAAGTAACGATTCCCGAAACTTTTTCGTTGCTGCCGAGGGCACTGATGAGGGCGGTACGGCTCTGTTCAGAAAGGCCCACGCCTGGCTTGACGGTATTGACCAGCGTCAGGCCGATGAGTACCGAGATGCTGGTAATCACCACTGTAAACAGCAGGGTCTTGAGGCCAATGCGGCCGATTTTTTTGATGTCGCCGAGATCGGCTATTCCCAGCACGATGGCGGTGAAAATCAAAGGGATAACGATCATAAAGATCGAGCGCAAAAAGATCTGGCCCGCCGGGTAGGCGACGTTAGCCACCACCCACTGCACGCGCGGGTCTTCGGGCAGCACAATGTTGCACAGCAGCCCCAGCACTAGCCCGACGGCCAGACCGATAAATATACGCGTATGCAGAGGCATTCCGGCTTCGCGGCTCATAGGTCATCTCAATGCTGGGCACAGCATGGCGTCCGCGGACGGCCGCCGTCAAGTCAGCCTCGGCCGCCGTAAAACTTGTAGCCGACGATCTTGTGCAACAGACGGGCGAGGGGGGCACTGGCGGCTGGGGGAGCCTCAGCGCCAAAGCCGCTCAGGTCGCAGGCCACCACTGCGTGGCGCTCGAAAAGCGCGCGCAAGAGTCGCAGCAGCGCAAACCAACCCAGCCCGCCGGGCTCAGGATGCTCGGCCATCGCCGCCATCGGAGCGTCGAGGCCGCCAATGTCGATGCTCACGTAGAGCGGACGTTCGGGTTCAATCGCTGCGAGCACCTCGGGCACATCCCAACTTTGGGCGTCCAGGCAGTGGGCACGAAATTGCCGGGACCAGAAGATACGGTGGCGATCCTCGCCCTGGGCTGCGTACCAATCCCATTCCGCGCGGCTGAGGGAGCGGACCCCCACCTGCACCACCGGCAACCCCCAGTCCCCGAGCCGGGCCGCCAGGCACCAGGGACCATAGGGATCGCCTTCGACCTCGCTGCGCAGTTGGGCGTGGGCGGCCACCTGCACCACGGCCAGATCGCGGTGGCGCTTCCAGGCGGCCCGCACCGCTCCGAGGCTGAGGGTGCGCTCCCCCGCCAGCACCAGGGCAAATTGTTGGTGGTCAAGCACAATGCCGACCGCCTGCTCGGCATTGGCAAAGGGCGGCTCGTCCCAAAAGGCGCGCATCGCATCGATGCCGACTGCGAACGGATCGGCGCGCAATTCTTCATCGAAGCATTCGATGACCAGGCTGGCCTCCAGCACAGCCTGGATACCCCGGGCTGCCTCCGTCCCTCCCTCAGAAACCACCGGGATCAACACCACTTTCGCCCGGCGCGCTGCACCCGCCTGGACCATGCTCCTACCCTCGTCGACAACGCCCAAAGCCTAGCAGTTTGGGGGGCGCCAATTCTCTGTTTTGTGGATAACATCCTTGCAAAACGGTGTTAAAATACTTGGAATTAAAAATGCCTTAACGTATGTTCACTCCTAACAAGCCTGTACTGCAGGATACCGATGCCCAGGAAGTACTGCACTCCTTCGGGTTCGAGTTCGATTCCAGCCGGTTGGGGATCGTGCTGGCCGACTGGGAAGTGGAGTACGGGCGCGAGTGGATACTGCTCGCCATCGTCGAATCGCTGCACCAGGGCCGCTACAAACTGACCTCTGTCGGTCAAATTTTGCGTTGCTGGCAGCGGCGCGGCCAACCTCGCCTCAGTTTCGATCGCGAATTTCAGCGCCTGGTGCTCAAGGAAGTCTGGCAGCCGATCGTCACTCCGGTAAGCGATGCGCCTGCCGATGAACCGCTGTTCTCTACCGGGTTCGCAGCGGCGGGTCATGTCACCACTGCACGCAGCGAACGCAAACTCAGGGCGTTGGCGGGATTGTCCCAGGTCGGTTAGATGAGGGTGGCAAGCACCAGCGCCACCGCCTCCCCCACTTCGATCACCGCTCCGTAGGTGTCGCCGGTGTGGCCTCCGAAGCGGCGGGCGACGAGCGCCCCGCTCAGCAGGGCGCCAAGTGCTCCTCCAATTCCGGCGGCAAGGGCCACCGCCGGGTGCACGCTCCCCAGGGCGATCAGGCTCGCCAGCCACCAGACAGTACCGAACCAGCCGTCGGCGGGCCAGCGGGTGTAGTCCTTCAAAAACTTGCCCTTACCCTCGCTTTTGAGATAGGGAAACCAGCCGATGGTGACCAGTTGTCCCCAGCGGGCGGCGACCGCCGCGAGCACCAGGGCCAGGGGGGCGGCAGCACCGGCCAGCTCGGCCAGGGCAAAGGTCTTGGCGGCCAACAGGGCAATGGCGGCCATCACCCCGAAGGCACCCACGGCGCTGTCGGCCATAGCGGCAAGACGCCGCTCGGGTCCTGCGGCCCAACCGTCGGCGGTGTCGATGAGCCCGTCGAGGTGCAGCCCGCCGGTGATCCACAACCCCGCCACGACCGCCAGCAATGCGGCCAGGTGGGCTGCAAACCCCAGCGCCAACAGCAGCGCGTACACCCCGGCGTTCAGGCTGCCCACCACCAGCCCCACCGCCGGCAACCAGCGGGCGATGCGATCGAAGGACACAGAGCCCAGGGGCAATGGCAAAGCGGTATAGAACAACAAAGCGGCAAGCCAGTCGCGCATCGGACCAGGGCGAAGGTCAGGTTACAGTGTCTCCTGTGCAGGCCCGTTCGACTACCGGGCGGTAAAATTGGGTGAGTATTCTCTGGTGGCGCCCTTTGGATTTGACGGCCTTGCAACAGACCTTGGCGGCGGCCGGCGGCACCCTCAGCGAGATGGCCCCCGGCCAGTGGCAGATTGAAACCGGTCAATGGCGGCTGTTGGTGCTCACCAGCGTCGAGCGCGACTGGCTGCGGATGATGATTCCGCTGGTGCCCCAGGAGGAAGCGATGCCTCTGGCCGCGCAGCTGTTGGAAGCCAATTTCGACCGCACGCGCGAGACGCGCTTTGCCTTTCAGAACGGTCTGTTGTGGGGCATGTACCAGCACCGCCTCTCCACGATCGGCAGCGCAGATCTCCAAGCGGCCGTCGAGCAACTGCAACAACTGCACGATCGGGGGTTCCAGCAAGCTTTTGAAGATCTGGCCGACGCCAAGCTGCGCCAGATTGTGCTGGCCCTGCAGGACCAGGCCAAGAGCCTCGAAGAGGCGTTGCAACTGCTGGAGCGGCTCTACGACGAGGGGGTGCTGGGCACCTTGCAGTCGACGCGCGAGGACCGCGAGCTGACGCTGCAGGTCTGGCGGCTGAAGTTGACGCGCCTGTGGCACGAAGCTGACTCACCGCAAAACTAGCCGATGGAATGGGCCTGGGGTGCGGCAATCGGGGTGTGGGCGGCGCTGGCCCAGGTGCAGCCGGAGGCAGCCTGCAGCGGCTTGCCCATTGAAACCTACACTGCCGCGCGGGGCGAGAGCGCCGCATCGATTGCCCGCGCCCGCGCCCTCAAGATCGAGACCCTGCTGGGGGCGAATCCCGCCATCCAGCAGCGACCCGTGCGCCATGGCGACGCGCTGGTGATCTTGCCGCGCGACGGCATCTTGTACCGTCCGGAGCCGGGTGAAGGCTTCCCGGAGGTGGCGGCGCGCTTTCGCGTGCGCGGCGAAGTGCTTTTTGAGATGAACGGCTGCCGGATGGGCGAGCGGCTTTTTGTGCCCGGGGTGCTCTGGAAGCCTCCTGTCGCCCCCGTCGCCGATTCGCCGCCCCCCGCTGCTGTGAAGGGCGTTCCGACTTTATTGCAATTGCCGCCGCCGCCCGCGCTGCCGCCGCTGCCCAGGCGACCATCGCCAAAAAGTAAAGCGCGCGGCCGTGTATCGATGACCGCGCCGTGGTTCGCTCGACAACATGTTAAGATCTGGCAAACCTTGTACAGCACTGCTCTAACATCCATATATGGGTAAAGTGCTCGTTCTCAACGCTTCGTACGAACCGCTGAATATTACCATTTGGCGTCGGGCGGTGGTTCTATTGCTCAAAGAGAAGGCGGAGCAGGTCGAGCACAACGGCAGGATCCTCAAAAGCGGTTTTCCGCTTCCCACGGTGATCCGCCTGAGGCAGTACGTACAGGTTCCCTATAAAGAAATTCCCCTCACCCGCCGCAACGTGTTGCACCGCGACGGTCACACCTGCCAGTACTGCGGCTCCAAAGAGGATCTCACCATCGACCACGTCGTGCCCCGTTCGAAGGGGGGAGAGGACGCCTGGGAGAACGTGACAACCGCCTGCGTGCGCTGCAACATCAAAAAAGGCAACCGCACCCCCAAGGAGGCGGCCATGCCCCTCACCACCATGCCGCGCCGGCCCCACAGTTCTTTGCACTTTGAGATCACCAAGCACCTGCGCGGCGGCATCAACGAAGAGTGGCGCAAGTACGTGATCGGCATGTCATAGGGCAGGAGCGCTCGGCGCTTCGCCCAGGTACGGGCTTGGATCGACCGCCTGGCCGTCGAGGTAGACCGTGTAGTGCAGGTGGGTGCCTGTAGAGCGACCGGTGCTGCCCATGCGCCCCACTACCTTACCGCGTGCCACACTGTCGCCTGCGTGCACTTCAAGGCGCGCAAGGTGCGCGTAAAGCGTCTCAAAGCCGTAGCCATGATCGATGACGACATGCTGGCCCCAGCCGCCCCCCCAGCCCGCCCGGCTCACCCGGCCGGGGGCGGTGGCGCGAATGGGTAGACCGTAGGGGCCGGCGAAATCGAGGCCGCTGTGCAATTCGACACCGCCCATCACTGGATCGCGGCGCGGCCCGAAGCCCGAGGTAAGGCGCGCCCCCGCCGCGGGCAATCCCGCCGGGCGGGCGGAGCGCTCCGCAAGCGCCAGGGCAATCGTCTTTTTGGCGCGCATCGCCTTAGAGAGTTTGTCGAGGCGCAAATTGGCGATCGAAAGCATCATTCCCGCTCCAGCCCCCGGTTCGGCGCCGCCCGCCCCGCCCTGTCCGGTAGCGTCGATGGTAGAGGCGAGATTGGCCTGGCGCTGCAAGGAGCGCACCTCCGCTTCGAGTTGCTCGAGCCGACCGAGCAGCCGGCCCGCCTGCGCCTCAAGCGCCCTGTTGCGCTCGCGCTCGCCGCTCACCGTGCGCTCAAAGCCGCTCACGGTCAGTTCAAAATGGTTAAGTGCCAGACGCACTCCCGCAAAAAGCCCCACCAGGGCCAGCACCGCCGCGCACACTGCCGCCGCCGGCCTCACGTCGATGACCACCGCTTCGCGCCCTGAACGGGCTATCCGGATCGACCAGCGCTCGGGATGACGGGGCTCCATGTGCTCCTCCTGGACTGTGCTTGCCTAAGTGCTCAGGGGAGCATGCCACAGGTGGCGGTACCGGGTCAAGGGCGCACCTGCCGGACTCGCGGCAGCAGCTTCTTAACAAGTTGTAAAGCAGGCGGCCTGCTGTGCCCGAGGCGCTATACTCTGAGGCTGAAGCACCGTCAGGAGGTCTACCATGCAGTCCTACAACGTCTTCCCGGCCCTGGTGATCATCACCACCCTGGTGGTGCCGTTTATGGCGGCGGCGGCACTGCTTTTTATCATCGAGCGCGACCCGTCCTAGCTTGCGAGTGCAGCGACCAGAGTGCGGAAGCGATCTCCCCGCTCCTCGAAATTGCGCCGATTCAAAAATGAAGTGCAACGCTTGAGAGCCTTCCGTTGAGAGCTGATTCGTAAAGAGTATTAAGAGACTATGCGCTGTCAGTACGTTTGCGCTCGGGTTGAGGCAGCAAGCGTGCGTAGTAGCTGATGGATCGCAAGTCCTACAAGACCGAGCTGACAGATGCTCAGTGGGTCATCCTCGAACCCCTACTACCAAAGGCTAAACCCGGCGGCAGACCGCGTTTTGTCGATATGCGCGAAGTAGTCAATGCC
>JAESGW010000252.1_pt1 | contig 84439 bp, 66 predicted proteins | sample 9269791 | NCBI WGS metagenome assembly JAESGW01 (sample SAMN16773120, study PRJNA677053) | algae metagenome | isolation source: Aphanocapsa lilacina HA4352-LM1 and co-occurring heterotrophs from near cave... | place: USA: Maniniholo cave, near Haena, Kauai, HI | collected 2009-07-28 | reverse complement strand
AGAAGGATCTTGCGCCCGGCGACGCGCTCGATGCCATCGGCGAATACACCTACCGCGCCTGGATCATGACGGCGGGCGAGGCCCGTGCGGCAAAAGCCATCCCCTGCGGCCTGCTGCAGGGCGGCACGGTGACGGCCCCGATCAAAAAGGGCGAACTGATCACCACGGCCAACGCCGCGGTTGCGCCAGGCTCCAAGATCGCCGAGCTGCGCGCACGACAGGACCGGCTGGTCTATGGGGCGGAGGCATAATCGTGGCCCAGCTTAAGACCAAGGACCTGCCGACGGGCGTGAACCTGCCCTTCATCTACCGGGAATACAGTGCCGAGCGGCTGAAGCAGGCCCTGCACAAGATGTATCTCATCCGCCAGTTCGAAGAGGGCGCAGAAGAATCCTACATGCGTGGCCTGATCCACGGCACGATGCACCTGTCCATCGGCCAGGAGGCGAGCGCCATGGGCATCTGCATGCCGCTCACCAATGACGACCAGATCACCTCGACGCACCGCGGCCATGGTCACTGCATTGCCAAGGGTGCTGAAGTGTCGAAGATGTTCGCCGAGTTCTTTGGCAAAACGACCGGCTATTGCCGCGGCCGCGGCGGCTCGATGCACATCGCCGACGTGACGACGGGTAATCTCGGTGCCAATGGCATCGTTGGCGGCGGCATTCCGATCGCCGTGGGTGCGGCACTCACCGCCAAGCGCCTGAAATCTGATCGCGTCGTCATCTCCTTCTTCGGCGACGGCGCCAACAATGAGGGCGCCTTCCACGAGGCGCTCAACATGGCCTCGCTGTGGAAGCTACCGGTCATCTTCGTCTGCGAAAACAACGGCTACGGCATGTCGACCTCGATGGCGCGCTCGACCGCGGTGCCGAATGTCGCCGACCGCGCCGCCGCCTATTCGATGCCGGGTGTGATCGTCGACGGCAACGTGCTGTCCGACGTCGCCGAAGCCAGCCACGAGGCCGTTCGCCGTGCAAGGGCAGGGGAGGGGCCGACGCTGATCGAGTCCAAGACCTATCGCCATCGCGGCCACTCCAAGAGCGACCGTAACCGCTACCGGACCAAGGAAGAGATCGAGGACTGGATGACCAACCGCGATCCGATCGTCCGCTATGAGAATGAACTGATGGAATTCGGTGTCATCGACCAGGCAGGTATCGAGGCCATCCGCGAGGCGGTCGCCAAGGAGATTGCCGACGGCATCGAGTTTGCCAAGGCGAGCCCGTCGCCCGAGATCCGCAATCTCGAACGCTACGTCTACACGGAGACTGTGTGATGGATCAGGCCGTGCGCGAGCTGAGCTATGCCCAGGCGATCCAGGAAGCAATGGCGCTTGCCATGGAGACCGATGAACGCGTCTTCCTGATGGGCGAGGACATCGGCGTCTATGGCGGCGCCTTCCAGGTGACGGGCGACCTTGTCGAGCGTTTTGGCGCCGACCGTGTCATCGATACGCCGATCTCGGAACTTGGTGGCGCCGGCGTTGCCGTAGGTGCCGCCGTGACAGGCCTCCGGCCTATCTTCGAGTTCCAGTTCTCCGACTTCGCCACGCTCGCCATGGAGCAGATCGTCAACCAGGCCGCCAAGATGCGCTACATGCTCGGCGGCGCGGTGTCGGTGCCCGTGGTCATGCGCTTTCCGGCAGGTTCGGGCACGGGTGCTGCAGCCCAGCACAGCCAGAGCCTCGAAGCCTGGCTCGGCCATGTGCCCGGCTTGAAGGTCATCCAACCGGCGACGCCATACGACGCCAAGGGCATGCTGCTCGCGGCCGTTGCCGATCCGGATCCGGTGATGATCTTCGAGCACAAGCTGCTCTACAAGACCAAGGGCCCGGTGCCCGAGGGCTATTACACCGTGCCGATCGGCAAGGCCGAGATCCGCCGCGAGGGCCGCGACCTGACCATCGTCGCCACCTCGATCATGGTGCACAAGGCGCTCGAAGCCGCCAAGACGCTCGAAGCCGAAGGCATCGACGTCGAGGTCGTCGACCTGCGCACCATCAGGCCGATGGACAAGGAAACCGTCATCGAGAGTGTCAAGAAGACGTCGCGCCTGCTCTGCGTCTATGAAGGCGTGAAGACCCTTGGCGTTGGAGCTGAAGTCAGCGCCATGATCGCCGAGAGCGAGGCCTTCGACTTCCTCGATGCGCCGATCGTCCGCCTCGGCGGCGCCGAGACGCCGATCCCCTACAATCCGGAACTGGAAAAGGCGACCGTGCCGCAAGTGCCCGACATCCTGGCCGCCGCGCGCAGCCTCGCCACGGGGAGCCGCTAGACGATGCCGGTCGAAGTAATCCTGCCCAAGGTCGACATGGACATGGCGACCGGGCGCATCTCGCGCTGGTATGTCGACGAAGGTGCTGCGGTCAAGAAGGGCGACCTGCTGTTCGAGATCGAGACCGACAAGGCGGCGATGGAAATCGACGCCCCAGCCTCGGGCACCATCCGCGACATCACAGGCAAGGAAGGTATAGACATCCCGGTCGGCGAAGCCGTTGCCTGGATCTACGCCGAGGGCGAAGCCGGCAAGCCGGCCAAGGACGCAGCAGCCGAAGCCAAGCCTGTGCAGGATTTGGTTCCTGCTGCGCCGGCTGCCGCGGCAGCGATCGCCCCGGTGTCTCCGGCAGAGCTCGCCCGGGTGAAGACCGTCGCCCCGTCCATGTCATTGAACGGCACGCGCGCCACGCCGCTCGCACGCCGTCTCGCGGCGGAAGCCGGGCTCGCGCTCGACACCATCGCAGGATCCGGCCCCAAGGGCCGCATCATGCGCAAGGACGTCGAAAGCGCCATGACGGCGCCTAAGCTTGAGGCGAAAGCCGCGCTTTGGCCCGACCGGATCATTTCCAGGCCGCCGGCATCCTCCCAGCCGCGGCCGGCGCCACAGCGGTCCGCTGGCGCGGCACCGCTGAACTTTGCCTGGCTGCGACAGGGTGAAGGGCGTCCGATCGTTCTGATCCACGGCTTCGGCGCCGACCTCAACAGCTGGCGGCCGATGCTGGCGGCCGGTCCGGTCGATGCACCGCTGCTGGCGCTCGACCTGCCCGGACATGGCGGCTCGCCGCGCCAGACACCTGCCGACCTCGACGCCATCGCTGCGGATGTCGAGGCGACGCTGGCATCGCTTGGCCTTGGCCCGATTCTGCTTGTCGGCCATTCCTTCGGTGGAGCCGTGGCGGCAACCGTTGCCGCGCGCGGCCATGCCGATGTCCGTGCACTGGCGCTGATCGCGCCGGCCGGCCTCGGCCCCGAGATCAACGGTGCCTTCCTGCAGGGTTTCGTGCGGGCAAAGAGCGAGGCAAGCCTGATGCCATGGCTTCGCCAACTGGTATCAGACGAGCAGGTTCTATCAAAGCCTTTCGTCAACGCCACGCTGGCGCAGGCGGGCGACAGCGAACTGCGTGCTGCACAAGGCGGGATATCGGACCGCTTCTTCGCTGATGGCACCCAGACCTTCGACATCAGGGGGCTGTTGGCAGCCTTGCGCATTCCGGTTCGTGTCATTGTCGGCGCCAACGACCGGATCATCCCGGCAAGTCAGTCGCAGGGGTTGCCCGGCGAAATTGCGCTGCATGTCTTCCAGGCCACCGGCCACATGCCGCAGGTCGAGCGGCGTGCGCAGGTGCTCAGGATCCTCCTGGAGATGGCGCGGGCCTAATGCTTTCGAGATCCCCACGCGACGTATGTGGGGATTTTGTATGCGACTGGATCAGCTCTCAAAGTCGCCAAACGTGTTCTGCAGCCGGGTCAGCAGGTCGACACGTTCGCCGACCTCGTCGCCAAGCAGCACGATGATGTTGCTGAGCATCAGGTCCATCACCGCGACGATTGTTGCCGAGCCGTCCCAGAGCGGACCGTGCGAACCGGGCACGACGAGGCAGATGTCTGACACCTCCGGCCCCCAGGGGCAGAACTCGTCGGTCAGCAGAACGACCTTCACGCCCATGCGCCGCGCTTCCATGGCAAGTGGGCGCGCCTTGGCGGCAAAGCGCCTGACGTCGTGCAGGAACAGCACACGGCCTTCGACCGAGCCATCGAGCAGTTCGGAATAGGTGCCGTTCAGGCCGTCTACGAACTGCACACGCGGGCGCGTGTAGGACAGCTGGCTGGCGAAATATTGGGCGATGCCGCGGACATTCTGGTAGGCGGCGACATAGACCTCGCTTGCCGAAACCAGCGCGTCGATCGTCTGCTGCCACTCGGGTGCCGCCGTCAGTTCATAGATCCGTCCAAGATTGTCGATCTGCTGCTGGATGAGCCCGGCAAGAAGCTTGCCCTCGCGGATGTCCTCCCGGAAACGGTCGACCGGGCCCTTGACCTGCCAGGCAGGGTTGGAACTGCCGCGTCGCAACTCATGCTTCAACTGGTCGAGTCCGTCGAAGCCCATGCGGCGGAGGTAGCGGCCGACGGTCATCGGCGACAGTTCGAGACGGGTGGCAATGGATCGCGCCGTCTCGAACGGGATTTCCGCCAGGTTGCGCTCGATGTAGTTGGCGATCAGCTTGTCGGATTTTGACCGCCTCAGCTCCTCGCCTTGCACGAGCTTCAGGATTCGCTGCGCCATGTCCTCTCCGGCCAACCGCCTTTCAGGCAGCTATTGGGCTGTCTTCACCTTGGTCCAGACCCGGTCAAGCTGGCGCAGGCCAGGTCCCAGATCCTCGAAAATCTGCAGCCGCTGCATCGTTTCGGGCGAAGGATTGATCTCCTTGCTATTCTTGATGTTGTCGGGGGTCAATTGCCGCGCCGGGACGTTCGCGGTGCCGTTGGTCTGCTGGGAAACATTGAGCGCGGCGACCTCCGGACGGGTGTAGAACTGCATGAATTTGAGCGCGTTTTCCTTGTTGGGCGCGGTCTTGAGGACGCAGATGTCCTCCTGGTACATGGTGGCACCTTCTTCCGGGATGACATAGCCGAGGTCGGCAGTGTTGCCGAACACGTCGACCATGGCGCCCACGAAGAAATGCCCCGCTGCGACGTCGCCCGACTGTACCATCGGGCGCGTGTCATAGGTGAAGGCGGCGACATCGGGCTTCATCGCGATGATCGTGTCGGCGGCCTGCTGCAGTTCGTTGGGGTCGGTCGAGTTGACCTTGTGGCCGTTGAGGATGAGACCGACTGCGAGCACCTCGCGCATGTCGTCGAGCAGGGTGAATTTGAGGCCCTTGGCCTCGACCGTGGCGATCAGGTCCTTCCAGCCGGTGATGTCCTTGCCGAGGATCTTGCGGTTGTAGAAGATGCCGACCGAGCCGAATGCGTAGGGCAGGCAGTACTCGCCCTTGGGGTCACTCTTGGCGCGCATGAAGGCCGGGTCGATGTTCTTGAAGCCTTCATAGGTGTTGATGTCGGTCTTCTCGAGCAGGTCGAGCTTGGCCATGATGTCTTGCATGTGCACCGACGGGAAGACGATGTCGTAGCCGGTGGCGCCGCCCTGGATTTTCGCCAGCATCTCTTCGTTCGAGGAGTAGGTCGACAGGTTGACCTTGATCTGGGTCTCGTCCTCGAATTTCTTCAGCACCGCCGGATTGATGTATTCGCCCCAGTTGTAGATGTTGAGCTCGGCAGCGCTGGCCGGCGCGATCGTCGTCATGGCGGCCGCAATCGATAGTGCGGCGACTTGCGCCAGCAGGCTTCGCCTGGTCGGGCGGGCGCCCGCGAGGGCATGGTTCATGATCCTCATCGAATTCTCCTCTGTGTGGTTATCTGCCCATTGCAGGCCGGCTTCGCGTGTTCCGGCTCCGGCTTCTGGTGGCCGTTGACTTGGATGATCAAATGGTATCCAAATCTCGAAATCGCACAAGAGTTATTTGAATAACAATTCGGGGAACGGCAGATGCGAGATTCCATTGTCCGGCTGGAGGGAGCGGCAAAGACCTTCCCCACGCCGGAAGGTCAAAGCGTGGTCGCGCTCGACAAGATCGACCTCGATGTCGATCGCAACGAGTTCCTGACGCTTCTCGGCCCTTCGGGTTGCGGCAAGACGACCTTGCTGCAGGCGATCAGCGGTTTTGTCGAGCTCGATGCCGGCCGCATTCTGATCGACGGTGTCGACATGACGACACGCCCGCCCTATCGCCGGCCCGTGAACACCGTCTTCCAGAACTATGCGCTGTTTCCGCACATGACCGTCGGCGAGAATACGGGCTACGCGCTTGAGGTTGCGGGCGTCTCCAAATCTGAACGCCACAAGCAGGTCGCCGCTGCACTCGACATGGTCGGCCTCTCCGGCATGGAGGGCCGCCGGCCACGCCAGCTTTCCGGCGGCCAGCAGCAGCGCGTGGCGCTCGCCCGTGCCATCATTGCCCGGCCAAAGCTGTTGCTTCTCGACGAGCCGCTGTCGGCACTGGACAAGAACCTGCGCCAGTCGATGCAGATCGAGCTGAAGACGCTGCAAAGCGAGCTCGGCATCTCGTTCATCTTCGTCACCCATGACCAGCAGGAAGCGCTGACGATGTCGGACCGCGTCGCCGTTCTGTCAGGCGGACGCATCCAACAGCTCGATACCCCGCGCAACATTTATGATCGCCCGGCCAACAGTTTCGTCGCCACCTTCGTCGGCGCCAGCAATCTCTTCGAAGGCCAACTGGACAACGGATGGTTGCTGACCGGCGATGGCCTCGCGATCCGCCATCAGCCGTCGCTTGGGAAAGTGTCAGGCAAGGCTAAGGCCTTGATCCGCCCCGAACAGTTCTTCATTACGGGGGAGGGACGGGACTATCCTTTCCTGGACGTCGAGGTCGAGCAGATCGTCTTCGTCGGCTCGTCATTCGAGCTGTTCGGCCACACGGCCGAGGGTCGCAAGGTCGTTGCCGAAATCCCGGCCGGCCGGCGCAGCTTTATCGGCGAGGTCGAACAGGCACGGAAAGCACGGTTGTCCTACGATCCTTCCGCTGTTCATCTCATCAGGTGCGACGCCGATGGCATCTGAGATGTCTGTCGCCGGTCGCCGCCGCGTTCAGCTGGCGCTGCTGCTCGCCCCGGTGACGCTGTTCCTAGCTGTCTTTTTCCTGGGCCCGCTGGCGATCATGGTCGTCACCAGCTTTCTCGCCCCCGGCCTCTATGGGGGCGTGGAGTGGACCTACTATCCGCATAATTATGGCCGCATCCTCGGTTTCGCCGACCCGGCATTCGAGGTCTTCGACCCGGTCTACCTCTCGATCTTCCTGCGCTCGCTCAAGATCGCGGGCTTCACCGTCATCGCCACCATGGTCGTCTGTTATCCCGCAGCCTTCTGCATTGCGCGGCTGTCTGAGCGCTGGAGGAATTTCTGCCTCTTCCTGATCACACTGCCCTTCTTCACCAGCCTGATCGTGCGATTGTTCATCTGGGTGCTCATCCTGCGCCAGACTGGCATCGTCAACGAGGCGTTGCTCGCGACAGGCGTCATCAAGCGACCGCTCGAGCTGATCTACACCGATGGCGCCATTGTGCTCGGCATGGTCTACATCTTCATTCCGTTCATGTTCATGCCGATCTATGCCAGCGTCGAAAAGCTCGACTGGACGCTGGTACGCGCGTCGCTCGACCTCGGCGCGGGCCCGGTCCGGACTTTTGTCCGCATCATCCTGCCGCTGACCGCGCCTGGCATTGCCGGTGGTGCCATCATCGTCTTCATCCCGGCGCTTGGGAACTTCGTCGTTCCCGCGGTTCTTGGTGGCGCTAAGGTGATGATGCTGGGAAATCTCATCGAGCAGCAGTTCCTGTCTGCCCGCAACTGGCCCTTCGGGTCGGCCTTGGCGATGATGGTGATGAGCGTGATGCTGGTGCTGCTCTTCATCCATGTCGTCGCGTCCGGTCGCCGCGGCGCTGACGCCACAAATTGAGGGGCTGCAGATGAAGATTACCCGCTTTCTCTTCCGCGGTGGGCTGATTGCCTACACCATGCTGTTCTTCGCCTTCATCTACATCCCCCTGGTGCTGATCGCCGTCTACTCGTTCAACTCCAATCCCGTGAACATGATGACGTGGAGCGGCTTCACCACCGAGTGGTACGCTCAGGTCCTCGGCTTCAAGACGACGATCTCGGAGAATGCCCTTTACATCGAATCGACCGACCAACTCGTCCAGGCGGTCTGGAACAGCCTGATCATCGCGACCTCCACCACCATAATCGCGACCGTGTTCGGGACCGCCATCGCCATTGCGCTCTACCGCTTCGCCTTCTTCGGCAAGCGCTTCTATCGCACTGTGATGTTCATGCCGATGCTGATGCCCGACATCGTGCTCGGCATCGCCTTGCTGATCTTCTTCGTCAATTCGGGGATCACGCTCGGCCTGAAAACGATCATCATCGGCCAGTGCACCTTCCTGATCTCCTATGTCTTCATCGTCGTGTCGGCGCGTCTTGCCGGCATGGACCGCACGCTCGAAAACGCCTCCGCCGATCTCGGCGCCAACGAGTGGGTGACATTCCGCAAGGTTGTGTTCCCGCAGTTGCTGCCAGGCATCATCGGCGGCGCGCTGCTTGCCTTCATCATTTCGATGGACGACCTGGTGATCACCTACTTCATCGCCGGCGTCGATGTGACGACGCTGCCGATGTTCATCTTCGCCATGCTTCGCCGCGGCATCAAACCCGAGATCAATGCGATTGCGGTGATGATGCTCACCTTCTCCTTCGTCGTGGCCTCGCTTGGCCTCTACCTGCGCTCCCGGCAGAAATGATCCTGATGACCAAACCGAAATCTCCCGCCACCAAAGCCCGGGCCCGCGACCTCGGCCTGCCGTTTCCGGGCCGGCCCGGCCCGTTTAATGCCATCACCGATGTCGAGGGCATTGGCGTCGGGTTCAGGACAATTTTCGAAGATGTACCGAGGCCCGGCCGCAAGCGCCCGGTGCGCACCGGCGTAACCGCTATCCTGCCGCATGCGGCCTCGCCGACGCCCGTCCCGGTTTATGCAGGTGTGCACCGCTTCAATGGCAACGGGGAGATGACCGGCACGCACTGGATCGAGGATGGCGGCTACTTCCTCGGTCCTGTCGTCATCACCAATACCCATGCCGTCGGCATGGCCCACCACGTGACCGTGAAATGGATGCTGGAGCGCTATGCCTCGACCTATGACACCGACAACTTCCTCTGGATCATGCCTGTCATTGCAGAGACCTATGACGGCGTGCTGAACGACATCAACGGCCTGCCATTGACCGAAGCGGACGTCAGGGCCGCCCTAGACAGCCTGTCATCGGGGCCGGTCCAGGAAGGCAACTGTGGCGGCGGCACCGGTATGGTCACCTACGGCTTCAAGGGTGGGACCGGCACGTCGTCGCGTATCGTCGAATTCGGCGGCCGCGAGCACAGGATCGGCACGCTCGTCCAGGCCAACCATGGCCAGCGTGACTGGCTGACGATCAGGGGCGTGCCCGTCGGCGAGCATATGCGCGACGGCACGCCCCAGAGCCAGCTCGCCGAACGCGGGTCGATCATCGTCGTCGTCGCCACCGACCTGCCGATGGCGCCACATCAGCTGCAGCGGCTGGCGCGCCGCGCCGCCATAGGCATCGGCCGTGGCGGCACACCAGGGGGCAACAATTCAGGCGACATCTTCCTGGCCTTCTCGACCGCCAACCCGCAACCCATGGCCCACCATGCGCCGGCCAGGCTGAACCTCGAAATCGTCAATGACGAGAAGCTGGATCCGGTCTATGCCGCGACCGTCGATAGCGTGGAGGAAGCCGTGGTCAATGCGATGCTGGCGGCCGAGGACGCCGGCGGCACCGCCTTCGATCGTTTCCGCATCCAGGCGATGCCGCATGACCAGCTGGTCGCGGTGATGCGCGACTATGCCCGCATCAAGTAACGGCAACAACGGGAAAGGTGGTTTGTCGTCAGACGAAGCCGCGCTTGAGCAGCTCGGCCGAGATCTCGTCCCAGCTGGCGCAGACGGCTGATGCGCCCGCCGCCATAAGCTCCGGGCCGTGGCCGTCATGGGTGTGGCCGCCGCCGACGTAGCCGATGGCCGTCATGCCGGCAGCGACAGCGCCCTGCACGCCGTAGCGCGAGTCCTCGATGACCACCGAGCGCTCGGGCGCAAAACCCATCTTCCCGGCGGCAAAGAGGAAGATGTCGGGCGCCGGTTTGCCGTTCTTGACCATCGACGAACTGAAGATCGATGGACCGAAATAATGGGCGAGGCCGGTGACTTCGAGGCTGTGGTTGATGCGCTCGACCGACGAGGACGAGGCGACGCAACGGGCGGTTTCGAGCTTCGACAGGAAGGCGGCGATATCGAGCGTCGAGGCCAGCTGCTCGGTGAACAGCGCCTTGGTCTCGCCCCAGATATCGTCGGTGGCGTCGTCGGGCAGCAAATGGCCGGTGAGCTGGTGGATCTTGGCGATGATGTCGGCCTGCTTCATGCCGACGCAATGCGAGATGACCTCTGCCTCGATCTCGAGGCCGTTTCTGGCATAGGCGCGCACATAGGCAAGGGCGGCCAGCGGTTCGCTGTCGACCAGCACGCCGTCGCAATCGAAAATCACCAGGCTGTCTTTGGGCAAGTCGAACTCCAGGAAGCTTTGCGGCGCACAGGCCGCCGTTTGTCGAAAGCAGGCTGCTGCGGTCGCGCCGCGTTGCAGCCGCGATGGTGGAAGATCTAATCCCGGCCGATCGCCTCGGGGCGTGGCGACGCCTGCAGCGCACGCTGCATGGCGCTGCGCTCTTCCGGCAGGTCGGGCGCGAGCCAGTTGGGCTCGGCGCCGAGGAAGCGGTCGAGATAGGCAACGGCATAGCTCGGCATCTCGGCCGTATTCTCCTTGTAGGACCACCAGGTCCTGAGGTCGTCGGCGCATGCGTCGAGGGCAGGGGCTTCGCCAAACTCCTGCTCGAACAGCACGGCAATCGAGCAGACGCAGAAGTTGGTGTAGACGAAGCCCTCCGGCCAGAACCTTACGATGTCGGGAATGGCCTGCGCCGGTGTCGACGCGTCGGGAGGCCGCGCATCGTCGATCCGCACCGGCGCCTGCCTGATCAGCTCCTTGAGGGCGAGGCCGGCGGCGTAGACGATGAAGTCGGCGCGGTCGAGCTGTGCATATGATTTTTGGGCGTTTACGATCTCGACCCAGTCGAGGAAGATGCGCGTCAGTTTCTTCTCGTCGATGTCGAAGCGGATGCCGTAGCGGGCGGTGATGGCACGCGCGCTGTTGCGGAAGGTCGTGCGGAACCAGCGCAATTGCCTGAGCCTGTGACGGAGGTCGGGCACCAGCGCAAGTTCGTTCTTGAAGATCAGGTCCATCGTCGCAGTGCTCCTGCCCTGTCCGAAGATACCATCGGCAGGCAAAATGCCAAATGCCGCTGTGGATCGGAACCATCGTGCGGGGTGTCCAAAGTTATACATATTGACATTCATAAAGACAAATGTTCTTTGATTGATATGTGAGCGGCTCAGCATGTCGCCGCTCCGGAGGACTTCGGGAGGAAGAGCCTTATGGCAATCTGGCAGTGGGGACTGCTGCTTCTGGGCGTCGTCTGGGCGCTGCAGTCGCTCGGCGTGTGGATCCAGATGCGGCACTACGCCGATGTCTTCAAGGGCATCACGGCGAAGTACCAGGATGGCTATGTCGGCGCCGGCAATTGCCGCGGCCGCCTGGGCAAGGGAACGATCGCGCTGATCGTGGTCACGCCGGACCTCAAGGTCCAGCGGCTGCTGACCATGACCGGGCGCTCCGTCTTCGCCAAATTCAAGCGTCATGAAAATCTGGAGGGAATTTCCCTCGATCAACTCCGGTCCAATCCCGCTGTACTGGGAGAGGGGGAAGCCGGTGTGGCGGAAGCCGTGAAGAAGGCTGTCGAACAAGTCGACCGCGCACGGCTCGAGCCAAAGGGGCCCGGCCTCGCCGGCCTCAAGCCAGTGGGTATGTAGGGGCGGCACCTTTCGGGCGCGGTCCCTAGGGTGAGGATATCAAGGAGGAGAAATGTCAGTCCTATCTATGTTGGCGCAGCACGCCGACATGGCCGTCCAGAACCTGCATGTCGCGGGTTCAATGGCCACGGATGCTGCAATTCACGGCAAGCTCGCCGTCAAGGGAGCGACGAATGATCTCGTCGTGCTCGCCCAGGCGAGCGGCGACCTGACCGTCGAGCAGTTCAAGGAAAAGCTCAACACCGTTGCTCAGGAGGAACAGCTCGGCTGGCTCACCAGCATCGGCAAATACTTTATCGGCATCTTCCAGAAGGGCGGTGAGGTCTTCGCCGGTTTCGTCACCGGCATCATCCCGACGCTCGTCGTGCTGATGACTGCCTTCTACGCGCTGACCGAGCTCGTCGGCGAGGAGAGGGTTCACGGCATCGCCCGTGGCGCCGGGCGCATCGCGTTGACCCGCTACACCGTTTTGCCGCTGATCTCGGTGTTCTTCCTGACCAACCCGATGGCCTACACCTTCGGCTCTTTCCTGGAAGAAAAGCACAAGCCCGCCTTCTATGACGCGGCCGTGTCCTACGTGCATCCGCCCCTCGGCCTGTTCCCGCACATCAATCCGGGCGAATACTTCGTCTGGGGCGGCATCCTCGTGGCTCTGCTCGAGCTTGAGAAGAAGGGCGTTGTTCCCGGCGGCTATCACATCCAGGTGGCCATCTGGTACGCCATCGTCGGCCTCGTCGTCATCCTGCTCAAGGGCATGCTGACCGAGCGCATCACCGCCATCATGGCACGCCGCCAGGGCGTCGAGCTGTAAGGGCGGGGAGGGGCACATGGCCAAGTCTTACAAGGCAGTCAAGATTTCCCGCGGCAAGAGCGGCTGGGGCGGTCCCCTGGTCGTCCAGCCGACGGACCAGCGCAACAAGGTCGTCTCCGTCACCGGCGGCGGCATCCACCCTGTCGCTGCCCGCATCGCCGAGATGACCGGTGCTGAAGCCGTGGATGGCTTCAAGTCGCCGCCGGTCGAAGGCGAGATGGCGGTGGTGGTCGTCGATTGTGGCGGCACCGCGCGTTGCGGGGTGTATCCGCGCAAACGCATCCCCACCGTCAACCTCACCCCGGTGGGACAGGCGGGCCCGCTCGCCCAGTTCATCACCGAAGACATCTACGTGTCGGGCGTCAAGGAAAGCGACATCACCATGGCCGACGGTTCGGAAGCCGTGACATCGGCAGGCTCTGCCTCCAACGCGAACAACGCCTCGTTCGCGACGGCGACAAACACCACCGCCCCCGCAGCGTCCAACGACGGCGGGTTCATCAACCTCGTCGCCAGCATCGGCCGCGTCATGGGGCGTGTCGTCGGTATCTTCTTCAATGCCGGCCGCCGCACCATCGACCAGGTCGTCCGCAACGTGCTGCCGTTCATGGCGTTCGTGACGATGCTGATCGGCCTGATCCTCTATACCGGCATTGGCGACGTGCTCGCCCAGCCGATGGGACCGCTGGCCAACAACATCGTTGGCCTGCTGGTCATCTCGGCCATCTGCGGCCTGCCGTTCCTGTCGCCCATCCTCGGGCCAGGCGCGGTCATCGCCCAGGTCATCGGCGTGGCGATCATCGGCCCGCAGATCGCCAACGGCACGATCTCGCCGGCAATGGCGCTTCCGGCGCTGTTTGCCTACAACACCCAGGTCGGTTGCGACTTCGTGCCGGTCGGCCTGGCGCTCGGCGAGGCCAAGCCCAAGACCATCGAGATCGGCGTTCCCGCCGTTCTGATCAGCCGCCAGATCATGGGCCCGGTCTCGGTGCTCATCGCCTGGGCGGTCAGCCTGATCGTATTCTAAGATCCTTGCCCGGCGGCGCTTGTCGTCGCCGGGCATTTCATCGGCCGGCCAAGCCGGCAAAACAGGTACGCCCGGACAGCATTCCAGCCCGGGCCCAGAAAAAGGCCTCGATCATGTCGGTTCATCTCAAGACGCTCATAACGGCAATCGGACCGGAAGTGGCAGAGCTGGCCGAAGGCGGCGTGCTGATCCTGTTCGCCGACGGTGCTCCGCCTGAACTGGCCGAGGTGTCGGTGCTGCACAAGGCTGAAGTCGGGCCGAGCGACGCGGCCCCAGTCGTCGGCGCCGCCATTGCCATCGGCGAACTCGAGGGCACCATCACCGCCATGGGCGACAGTGCCTGGAACAAGGTGCGCGAGATCGGCCACGTGGTCATCAATTTCAACGGCGCCGATGCCGCCGAGCGGCCGGGCGAAATCTGCGCCTCGGTGGTCGAGGGCGAAGTGCTCGTCGGAGCTCTCAAGGCCGGCGCAGCCATTACCATCGGCCGCTGATTGCCGCGCGTTACGCCGCTATACTGACCTGGAACAAGAGACCTGCCTATGGAACGCTCGACGATCGTCAGAGTGCATGAAGGGTTGCATGCCCGGCCCGCCACCCGTTTCGTCAAGCTCGCCAAGAGCTTCGAAAGCGAGGTCGAGATCATCAAGGACGGCAAGTCGGCCAGCGCCAAGAGCGCGGTCAAGCTGATGCTGCTCGCCGTCAAGGAAAACGACGAAGTCACGATCCGCACCAAAGGTGCTGACGAGATCGAGGCAGTGGAAGCGCTGGTCGGCTATCTCGAGAACCCGCTCGCCGGTCTGGCGGAGGAACAGGCGCCGGGCGAGCCTGATGCCGCCGCCGCCGCGGGCGTGACGCTCAAGATCGAACCGACCAAGCCCGCGGCATTCGAGGAAGAGATATCAGGCGCCCTGAAGGGCGTGGCTGCCAGCGAGGGCTATGCCGTCGGCACCGCCTTCGCCCACTTCCCGCCCGAGATCAAGCCGGAGCGCCGCACGCTTTCGGTTGGCGACATCAACGCCGAACTCATTCGCTTCGCTGAGGCTGTCGAGGCCGTGCAGGCGCGCATGAACGCCTCGCTGGCATCGGACACGCTGTCGGCAAATGATCGTGGCATCATCGCCGCGCTGCGCGACATAGCCGCTGACGACGAGCTGCGCGACGAAGTGGTCGCCACCATCAACACCGGCAGCGACGCGGTCACCTCGGTCATCGGCGCCGCCGCCAAGATTGCGGCCCAGTTCGGCCAGGTCGACGATCCTTACCTCAACGCCCGCGCCGATGACGTTCAGGCGGTCGGTCGCCAGATTTGCCTGGCGCTCCTCGGCCAGGCCGACATCAGCCTCGACGAAATTCCCGAGAGGGCGATCCTGATCGCCGAGGACATCGGCGCCTGGGACCTGGCACGCGCACCGCTGAAGCGCATCGGCGGCATCGTCTGCGGCCATGGCGGAGCTACATCCCACATCGCCATCATTGCCCGCGCCCATGGCATTCCGGCGGTTCTCGGCATGGGCGCGCAGGTGCATGACCTCGCCAAGGCACGCGAGATCGCGCTCGATGGCCATCGCGGTCATGTCGTGGCCGATCCCGAGGGCCCGGTGCTCGACCGCTTCCGCACCCGCATCGACGAGGCCGCACGCGAGCGTGAAGCGCTGAACGCATTCCGCGATACCACCCCGCGCCGTGCCGACGGCACGATCATCGAAGTGGCCGCCAATATCGGCTCACTCGAAGAGATCGACGCCGCCCGCGAAGCGGGTGCGATGGGCGTCGGTCTGTTCCGTACCGAACTGCTGTTCATGCGTCACATGCACCTGCCTTCGGAAGACATGCAGGCCGAGACCTATGCGGCTCTTGCCAAGGCCTTCGCGCCTTATCCCGTTATCGTGCGCACGCTCGACATCGGCGGCGACAAACCGATTTCGGGTATCGAGTTCCCTCAGGAGGAGAACCCGTTCCTCGGCTGGCGCGGCATTCGCATGTGCCTCGACCGGCCCGACATCTTCAAGCCGCAGCTGCGAGCGCTGTTGCGCGCAGCCGTCCATGGCAACGTCAAGGTGATGCTGCCGATGGTCGCCGACGTGTCGGAAGTGCGCGCGACGCGTGCGCTGATCGAAACCTGCAAGGCCGAACTTGCTGCGGAGAAGGTAACCTTCGGCGAATTTCAGCTTGGCGTCATGATCGAGACGCCGGCTGCGGTTCTGATTGCGCCGGCGCTGGCGAAAGAAGTCGCCTTCTTCTCTATCGGCACCAACGACCTGACCCAATACATCATGGCCGCCGATCGACTGAACCCGACGGTCGCCAAGCTCAACGACGTGACCAATGTCGCTGTCATGTCGGCGATCGAGATGACGGCAAGGGCAGGGGTAGCGGCGGGCATCATGGTCGGCATGTGCGGCGAGGCCGCCGGGCGGCCGGACCTGATCCCAGAGTTCCTGCGCATGGGCTTGACCGAGCTCTCGATGAGCCCGGCCTCGATCCAGCGTGCCAAGAAGCGGATAGCCGAGCTCGGCGCCTAGCCGGCTCAGGGCAGATGCGCGAGCAGCACCCGGAAGATGGCGCCAAGCTCGTTGGCCGGGTTGGCACCGTCGAGTGCGCGCAAGATGCGCTCGCGGCGCGCGTCGACCGCCATGCCGGTGGCTTCCAGCAGGTCGGCGTCGCTCATGCCCGATGGCGACAACGTCAAGATGGCCGCGGCAAGCACCATGGGCGCAAGCGGCACGAGAGCAGGGACCATAGCCTCGTCGCCAGACCGGGGCTGGCAGGTAAGCAGTTCGACAAACGTTGCGGCGGCAACGGCAGCGACAGCTTCAAGCCGGCTCTCCGGGCTCGCGATGTGCATGGCGGTGAGCAAACCGCCATGCTTCTTGCGGACGGCCAGATGCGCCTGACTGAAACCTGCTTCGTGAAGCGGCAATCCATCGCCGACTGCCTTTCGCGGCATGGCCTTGAAAGCTGCATAAAGGTCGCGGCGGAACAAGCGCTCGCCCTCGACCGTGGCCGAGCGCCCGGTGGCGAAATAGGTGTCGAAGCCATGCAGCCGGGCGCTGTCACCGGTGCGCACCATCGGCAGAAGCGTGCGCGACACCGTCTCGGCGACGGTCAGCGTGTCATCGACAACGCTTGCAGCGCGACCCAGCAGGCGCTCGATTTCAGGTGGCGGGGCAAACGGCTCGGCCATTTGTGGCCGGCGCGGTCCGCCGGGATTGTCGTGGCGGCTGGAGCGGACGAGATGGCGCATGTCGCGGAGGCGATCCTTGATGTTGACGACAACATCTTCCGAAAGACTCCTCAGCATCTTGCGCATTCCCTGCTGCCGTGGCGGCTCCGTGACGAAGCCGTAGCCTCGGGGCATTGCAGCACTGTTTTGCGCGGGGTGCAAATCAATCGCGACACCTCGCCGCTTGACCTTGCCGCGGTTCCTTGAAAAGTGATGTGAACTGAAACGGGGGGAGCGGCGTGAGCAAAGGTGTCAAAGGGTCGGGTGGAAAATCGCGTACCGCCGAGACACCTCAGGATGTCGAGGGTTCCCCTACCGACAGCCGGGCTGACCGGCTGCGGGTTCGCGCGGCCTGGATGTACTTCATCGAACAGATGACCCAGAACGACATCGCCGAGGTTCTCGGCGTCGGCCGCGTCACCGTGGTGCGCATGCTGGCCGAGGCGCGCCTGCGCAACGAGATCAAGATCGCCATCGAAGGTGACCTGTCCGATATCGTCCGCCAGGAGCGGGCGCTGGAGCAGAAGTTCGGCGTCCAGCGGGCGATCGTCGCACCGCTCTCCGGGGAGGGCGCTGATCCGATCCCGACGATTGGAGCGGCAACCGGCGCTTATCTATCCGAGGCGATGAAGTCGGGCATGTCCGTCGGCGTCGGCTGGGGCCGCACGCTGACCGGCACCTTGCCCTACATCAGCGGCAAACCACTCAATGATTTCCGCGTCATCTCGCTGCTCGGCGGCGTCGGCGTCGCACGCCGTACCAACCCGGCCGAATTCGCCTGGCGCTTCGCCCAGGCCTTCCAGGGCGACGGTTATCTCATTCCGGCGCCTGCCGTCGTCGACAGCATCGAGACCAAGCGTGCGCTGATCGAGCGCTGCGGCCTGTCCGAAGTATTTGCGCTGGCCGATTCGCTTGATGCGGTGCTGGTCAGCGTCGGCGACATCGCTTCGGCCTCGACCTTTTATCGCGGCGGCTTCCTGACCGAGGCCGAGCGCGAAAAGCTGGCTGCCAAGGGCGCGGTCGGCGATCTTCTGTTCCATTTCTTCGACCGCGCCGGCAAGCTTGTCGACCATCCCATCAACCAGCTCGGCATGTCGGTCGATGTCGACCGCATCCTGCGTGCGCCGCTGCGCATCCTGACTTCGGGTGGCTCAGACAAGATCGACGCGCTGCTCGGCGCCATGAAGCTGGTCAAGCCGACGGTGCTGATCACCGATGAACACAGCGCAAGACGGATGATCGAAGCGCCCTGAGCTACAAATGCCTGCCGTGCTTGTCATCCCTTGGTGTGGCCTGCATGATCGCGAATGGCGGCTTGCTCGACGAGCCGCCGGACGAACCGGATAGCTTTGCCACAATTGGAGGTCCCATGCCTGATTTCAACCCGGAGAATGTCCGCTCCCTGGTCAGCAAGGTCATGAGGGCGTCGCCTTCCGACGTCAGGCTTATCGCACAGCGGCTGCATGACCACGCTGTCGAAGAGCGTATGTCGCCCGAGGCGGCGAGGGCTTTTGTCACGGAACTCGGCTATGGCAGCCTGGAAGCCTTCTGTGCCGATATCGGCCTTCCCGGCCACATTGCCGAGCGCTGGGGCCGGTTCGGCGTCTCCGTTGAAATGCGCCAGGTCTTCACCTTGCTTGCCGCGCAGCGCCGGAAGATGGCCGAGGCCATCGCCGAATTCGAGGCCATGACCCATGTCGGCATCGAGGATTTTCTGCGCGAAAGAGGGCTGCTCTAAACCGCTGCCCGGAGGTCTCAGGACAGCTAGGTCAGCGCTGCGGCGCTGTCGCTGTCGGTAATCAGCACATTGGCGTTGACGGCTCCAAGGGCGGCGCGAATGGCCGGGATCTTGCGCTTGCCGCCGGCGGCAAGGACCAGGTTCGGCACGGCGCTGACGGCCTCGAGATCGATCGCAATGACCCTGTCATTGACCTCGTGGTCGACCATCCTGCCTTCGGCATCGATGAAGTAGCATAACATATTGGCAACTGCGCCCTTGGCCTTGAGCGGGGCGACGAAGGATTGCGGCACGATGCCGTGGCGGAAGATGGTGGCGTTGGCCGACATCTCTCCGACGGTCAGAAGAGCGACATCGGCCTTTGCCGCGCGTTTGCGCACGTCGAGCAGTTCCGGCTGGGCCCACAACAGGTCTCGCAGCTCGCGGCTGTGGGCGATGACCGGCGCAGTGATCTGGTAGCTGTCGACGCCAAGCGTCTCCGCAACCTTTGCCGCCACCGCCGACGGGTTGACCCATTGTGAGTGCGGCAGGCTGCCGACCAGGGCGACAACGCTCGCGTTCTTGAGCTGCCGGCGGTTGAGAAAGCCGATGCTGGAGTGAAGCGTCGCCCCGCCGCCGATCGCCAGCGTCATGCCGTCCTGCATCTGCTGGTCGAGATAAAGCGCCACCGAATGGCCGATCGCCCGTTCCAGATGTTCGTCGGCCGAAGGTGTCGGCACCACGATCGCGGCGTCGAGCCCCCAGCGCTTTTCCAACGCCCGCTCGAGCTCGACCTGCCTGGCGGTCTGGGCGTTGATCGTCGTTACCACCACGCCGTCGGCGGTGCAGGCGGCGAGGGTGCGCATCACCTTGACCCGGCTGACCTTCAGCTTGTCGGCGATCTGTTCCTGGGTCAGGCCCTCGACATAATAGAGCCATGCCGTCTTCACCGCGAGGTCGGACGAGACCATGGCGGCACCCGGCTCGACCGACATTTCCTGCTTCGTGCGCATTCCTTGTCCGGTCTCCCCCTCGGCGCCACAACGATTCTGGAGAATGGCTGTTCTGCAGTCTGGCGCAAGGGCCGGATGCCTGTTCCGAAGCCTGTTTTCATGCTCCAAATTTCGCAATGCAGCATGATCATTTGTATTTGACACGCAACAAATGATCATATCATAAATGTGTCAGCGTTCCGTCACCCAAGTGTCAAGCGCGCTGTGTAGGGAGGTCGTGGCACGCGGATCTGAAGCCGACTTGCCATGTGTGGACACAACAGGAGGTTTCATGAAAACGACATTCGCCAGGCTGGCCGCAAGCCAGCTCGCCCTGGCCGTGGCGCTCTTCGCCGGCGCTGCCAGCGCTGAAACGTTGACCCTTTATACGTCGCAGCCGGAAGCTGATGCGACCAAGACCGTCGAGGCCTTCAAGAAGGTCCATCCGGACGTCGACGTGCAGGTCTACCGTTCGGGCACCAGCGATATCCTCGCCAAGCTCGCCGCCGAGTTTGCCGCAAACAGCCCGCAGCCGGACGTGCTGCTGATCGCCGATGCGGTCTCGATGGAACTGCTGAAGAAGGACTCTCGCCTGATGGCCTATGCCGAGGCCAAGCTCGATGGCTTCGCAGCGGACTCCTATGACGTCGACAAGACTTACTTCGGCTCCAAGCTGATCACGACCGGCATTGCCTACAACACCGCAGCTGCCGAGAAGCCCGAGCATTGGGCCGATCTTGCCAAGCCGGCTTACGCCGACGGCCTCGTTATGCCGAGCCCGCTCTATTCCGGCGCCGCCGCCTACCTGCTCTCCGGCTTTACCGGCAATGCCGACTATGGCTGGGACTATTTCGACAAGCTGAAGGCCAACAACACGATCTCGGTTCGCGGCAACGGTGCCGTGCTGAAGTCCGTGGCCAGCGGCGAGAAGCCCTATGGCATCCTGGTCGACTTCATGGCGATGAATGCCAAGGCCAAGGGCTCGCCGGTCGAGTTCGTTTTCCCGTCCGAGGGCGTACCTGCCGTCACTGAGCCGGTGGCCATTCTTTCGACGGCAAAGAACGTCGCGGGCGCCAAGCAGTTCGTCGACTTCATCCTGTCCGACGATGGCCAGAAGCTGGCACTCGAGCAGGGCTACCTGCCGGCCAAGCCTTCCGTCGGCCGGCCCGCCTGGCTGCCCGAAGGCGTGGAGGTCAAGGTCATGAACTTCGACGTCAAGGCGATCGTCGAGAAGATCGAAGCCGACAAGGCGAAGTTCTCCGGCCTGTTCGGCGGCTGATCGTCCGACCCGGAAGGCCGATCGGCCTTCCGGGTCCTTTCTCCAGATTTGAACTGGCCGATGTGCCAGTATCGCGCGGCATCCTTGTTAGCGAGTGCCGCCCTGCTTTCCGGAACCCGAAAAATGTCTGTCAGGCTGAAACAAGGTCGCGGCCAGGAATGGGCCATGACGGTGGTGGTTGCCGCACTCATCGTGCTGCTGTCCATCCTGCCGATGCTGCGCCTGATCCAGGAGATCTTTGCTCCCGGCGGGACGCTGTCCACCGCAGCGATCAGCGCCGGACTGACCAATGCGACGACCTGGGTCGCCACCGGCAACACGCTCGTGGTTGGCTTCTTCGGCACAGCTCTCGCCGTGATCCTGGGCACCTCCGTCGCGCTGCTCGTCACCCTCACCGACGTCCGGGGACGCAGCGCCTTCGTGCTCTGCTACGTCATGCCGTTGATGATCGCGCCGCAGGTGACGGCTCTTGCCTGGCTGCAGCTGTTCGGGCCGGCCAGCCCGCTGCTCAAGATGCTCGGCATCGCGCCCCCGCTCGGCAGCCGCAATCCGCTCTATTCGCCGGAGGGCATCATCCTGCTGCTCGGCGTGCAGTATGGCCCGCTGGTCTTTCTGCTCGTGCGCGCCGGCCTGCGCAAGCTGCCGCGCGAGCTGGTCGAGGCCGCCCGCGCCAGCGGCGCCGGCTGGTTCACAGTGCTGCGCACCATCGTGCTGCCGTTGATGACGCCGTCGGTCGTTGCCGCCGCTGCACTTGCCTTCGTCTCCTGCGTCGGCAATTTCGGCATTCCTGCCTTTCTCGGCATCCCGGCCAACTATCTCGTGCTGCCGACGCTGATCTATCAGCGCCTCGCCGGCGGCGGCCCGGCCGTGCTCGGCGACGCCGCCTTCCTGTCGGTGCTGATCGGCCTCATCGCCATGGCGGGCATCCTCGCCCAGGAAATGATGAGCCGGCGCCGCGACTACCGTATCAGCTCGACTTCGCTTGCTGCCGAACCCTACGAGCTTGGCAAGTGGCGGGTGCCGGTGCAGGTCGTGATGTGGTGCCTGATCGTGCTGATCCTGGTGCTGCCGCTGTTCGGCCTGCTGCTTTCGTCGCTGGTGCCCGGCTATGGCATCCCGCTCACCGCCGCCACCGCCACGCTCGACAATTATCGCTTCGTGCTGTTCGAATATGGCGCCGCCAGGCGCGCTTTCCTCAACAGTTTCGCACTGTCTCTCTCCGCAGCCGCCTTCGCCGTGCTGGTCGCCATCCCGGTCGCCTATCTCGTTGCCTGGAGCGGCAAGAAGTGGGTCAAGTATCTGAACCTCGCAGTCGAGTTACCCTATGCCCTGCCGGGCGTGGTGCTGGCGATTGCGTCCTTGCTGATGTTCCTCAAGCCGATTCCGTTCACCGGCATCCAGATCTACAACACCGTCTGGATCATCCTTTACGCCTATCTCGCACGATTCCTGGTCCTGGCGCTCAGGCCGACGATCTCCGGCTACCACCAGATCGACCGTGCGCTCGAGGAGGCGGCGCGGGTCGCAGGTGCCAGTCTGTTCACCCGCATGCGCACCATCATCTTCCCGCTCGTCGCACCGGCGGCCCTTGCCGGCGGTCTGCTCATCTTCATGACCGCACTCAGCGAGCTGACCGTCTCGGCGCTGCTGTGGTCATCAGGTTCCGAGACTATCGGTGTGCTGATGTTCTCTTTCGAGCAAGGCGGCGATTCCAACTACGCGTCGGCGATTTCGGCGATCACGGTGGCGATTACCTTCGTCCTTATGCTGCTGGCAAATCTGCTTGCCGCCCACCTACCCAGCGGAGTGCTCCCATGGCGGGACTGACCATCAACGGCGTTACCAAGACCTTCGGTGATTTCGACGCCGTCAAGGATGTCTCCATCGACGTCAGGGACGGCGAGTTCCTCGCTGTCCTCGGGCCGTCGGGTTGCGGCAAGACCACGCTTCTGCGGCTCGTCGCCGGTTTCGAGAACGTCACATCGGGCGACATCCGCATCGGCCGCGAAATCGTCTCGACTGCGCAAGGCTGTGTTCCGCCGGAAAAGCGGCGGGTCGGCATCGTCTTCCAGAATTACGCTTTGTGGCCGCACATGACGGTTGCCGAAAACATCGGCTATTCGCTGAAGGTCGCCAAGGTCGATGCCGAGACCCGCAAGCGCCGGGTCGAAGATGCCATGGCGCTGGTCGACCTCAAGGGTTTTGGCGACCGCCGCCCCGCCAATCTATCGGGTGGCCAGCGCCAGCGCGTCGCGCTCGCCCGCTGCCTGGTGGCGGCACCGTCGCTGGTGCTGTTCGACGAGCCGCTGGCCAATCTCGACGTCCACCTGCGCGCGGCCATGGAGGACGAGTTCGCTGCCTTCCACAAGCGCACCGGCACGACGATCGTCTACATTACCCACGACCAGGCCGAAGCGATGGCGCTGGCCGACCGCATCGCCGTCATGGACAATGGCCGCCTGGCCCAGCTCGCGGCTCCCCGCGATCTCTATCGTGAGCCGGCCAACGAGATGGTCGCGTCATTCATATCAGAAGGCATCGTCCTCCCGGCCAAGGTGCTGATCCCGGCCGAAGGCGGCCACGTCAAGGTCGATGTGCTCGGCCAGGAGGTCGTGGTCCGCTGCCGTCCTGACGAGATGCGACGCGCCGAAGCCAAAATTTGCTGCCGGGGGCCTGAAATCTCGGCGGCCGCCCCGGACGAGCCGGGCATCGACGGCACGGTCAGGCGCGCTGTCTACAAGGGCGGCGTGGCACGCATCGAATTCGCCCCCGATGCCGATCCTTCGGTCGTGCTGCACTTCGAACAACCCGATCCCAATCCCTTCGAGGCCGGCGCCAGGGCCCGCGTCCGCATCGCTTCCGGCTGGCTCATCCCGGGCGGTGCCTCGGCATGAGCATGCGCATCGACCTCTGCGGTGGTTTCGGTGAGAAGGGACGCACCAGTGTCGCCGTGTCAGGCGGCGACCGGCGCATCCTGCTCGACGCCGGCATCAAAGTCGGCGCTTCCGGCGCGGAATACTATCCGGTGATTCCTGCTGATGTCGGCGACATTGATGCAGTGCTGATTTCCCACGCCCACGAGGACCATGTCGGGGCGCTGAGCTGGTTGCTGGCGCAAGGCTATCGTGGCCGTATCCTGATGACGGCCGAGACGCGGGAGGAAGCTTCCGCAACGCTCGATGCCTATGCCGAGCCGGATGATTTCAAGCGCTTTCCGCTTCCCGAGGAACGGATAGAACTTTTTGAGCCCGGCGACAGCCTGATCATCGGCGGGCTGACGATAGCGACGGGCCGCTCCGGCCATGTCGTCGGCGGTGTCTGGTTCGCCGTCGATGACGGCAGCCGCAAGGTCGTCTATTCCGCCGACGTCGTGCCTGACAGCAGCGTGTTCGTCATGGATTCGATGCCGCGTTGCGACCTTCTTGTGTTCGATGCGTCCTATGGCGCCGATCCGGTCAGCGGTAGGGCACGTGCGCAAGCCATCGCCGAATGGGTCGCGGCCCGGTCCGGCGGCTGCCTGCTGCCGACGCCGCTTTCCGGCCGCTCGCTGGAGCTGATGGCCATTCTCGATGGCCCCTTCGCCATCCATGCCAGCATGCGGGCATCGCTCGCCGTCCAGATCGAGGCGAGGGCGGCTCTTCATCCGACGATGGTCCCCCAGTTACGGCAGCGTCTGGCCAAAGCCATTGACTGGCATGACGGCGATGCCTTTCCGGCCTGCCCGTTGCTCGCCGACGACGGCATGGGCAAGGCCGGGCCGTCGGCGATGCTTCTGCCGCTGGCGGACGCTGCCGGCTATCCCATCCTGCTCTCTGGCCACCTGCCGGCCGCTTCGCCGGGCGAGGTGCTGCATGCTGCGGGCCGCGCCGACTGGATACGCATGCCGACGCACCCGACATTGTCGGGAAGCCTGGCCATCTGGGAAGGCGCCGGACGCCCGACTGCTTTTGGCCATTCTTGCCCGCCGGGCATGCTCGCCGAGCTTGCGCCCCACATGCCGTCGCTGCGCACAGGCCTGCGCACCGGCGACAGCTACACTCTCGCTGCCTGAGGTCCGCCATGAGAATCCTGATCTGCAACGACGACGGCATCGCTTCGCCGGGCCTTGCCCGCCTGGCGGCAGCGGCAGAGACCATCAGCGACGATGTCTGGGTCGTGGCGCCTGAACGCAAACACACCGCCGCGGGGGCCTCGCTGACCATGGCCGAGCCGCTCACCATGCGTCGTACCGCCGAGCGCTGCTACTCGTGCTCGGGTCGCCCGGCAGACTGCGTCGTGACCGCCATGACCTGGCTGCTTGCCGGCGACGGCAGGCCCGACCTCGTGCTCGGCGGCATCAATGACGGCCGCAACGTCGCCGAGGATCTCGCCTACTCCGGTACGCTTGGCATTGCCCGCGAGGCGAGCTTCTGGGACGTGCCGGCGATCGGCTTCTCGCAGGTCAAGTCGCCGGAAATCCGTGCCGGCAATGACGCCTGGCTCGGCGGCCTGATCGCCGACCTCTGGCGCAGGCGGGCTGATTGGGTGCTGGAGGGCCATTGGCTCAGCATCAACCTGCCGTCGTCGCTGCCGGCCGATATCCGCCAGCCAAGCATCGGTCGCGACAAGATCGCCCGGCGCGCCGAGGTCGTCGAACAGGATGGCGACCGCACCGTGCTCGTGGTGCCCCGCGGCCGTGAAAGAACAACAGTCGAGGGTGATGAGAACAGCACCATCGACGCCGGCTACATCACCATCAACCGTATCAACTGGTTCGGCGAGACGCGCCTTGCCGAGGGGTTTCTGAGGGCGCAATAGGTCGACATCGAGGCGCGTGTGGTTCGTACCGAGGTCACAGTCTCCGTCGCGCCAACAGCAGAAACAGCGCCAACGCACCGCTCATCAGGCTCAGTGCCAATGGCAGGCCCTGATGTCCGATCAGTTGCATGGTGAGGCCGGTCGCGGGCGAGCCCGCGATGCCGCCAACGCCCCAGGCCAGTGCGAAGCCCGCATTGCCGGCGATCAGGGCCTGGCCGGCGAAGCGTTCGCCGAGCTGGATCAGCGCCATGGTGTAGATCCCGAACGATGCGCCGCCCCATAGAAACAGCATCGGCCAGATCAGCCACGCGTCGAAGACCAGCGGCAAAAGCAGGCAGCCGGCCAGGGACCCCAGCGCACAGAGCAGCATGGTCCGCGCCGCGCCAAACTGCTCGGCCAGCCGTCCGAGCAATATCTGCAGCAGGGCGTTTCCTGCGATGAAGCAGGTGATCAGCGAAGCGATCCTGCCCTCGGCGCTGCCAAGTGCTGCGCCATAAACCGCAAACAGGGAGATCAATGTCTGCTCGAAGGCTGCGGCGGTGAAAACCGCAAACAACAACAGCGGCGCAAGCGCGACGAAGCCGCCGATCGAAGCTGCGTCGCCGTTATGCGCCATCTTTGGCATGCGTTGTATGACAGCAAGCACGATTGTGCCGCAGACAAGGAATGCCACGATGCCGACCATGAAGGGCGGCCAGCCATCGGTGCCGACGAAGCCCAGGGATAGCGGGCCGATGGCGAAGCCGCCTGAGACGATCGACGAGTAGAGGCCCATGATGCGCCCACGGCGCGATGCCGGCGTGATCGCCAGCAGCCAGGTTTCGCTGATTACGTAAAGCGGATTGGCGAAGAAGCCGAGCAGGAAGCGCAGCGGCATCCAGGCCCAGACGTCCTGCATCAAGGCGATCGCCATCAGCGTCGTTGCCGCCAGCATCGAGCACAGGATCGCAAGCCGTCCCGCGCCGATGCGCTGCGTCAGCGCGGGTATGACAGGCGAAGAGACGATGAAGCCCAGCGGCGTCATCGCCGCCGACAGGCCGATCAGGCTCGGCTCTGTTCCTTGGCGTTCGAGGATGAAACTGAGCAGTGGATAGGTCAGCCCCTGTGCCACCGCAAACACCGTGACGGTGGCGATGACACCGGCCATCGCTTCCCATGGGACCTCTCGCCCCGATGTCGCGCTATCGGTCGTCATGCAGGCCTCGAAACGGGGCAAGCCACTCTCGGCTCCTCTGCAGGTGTTCGGGGTATTGGCGGTCAGGTGTCATCGGTCTTCTTCACGCCTGCCAGAAGTGCTTGGCGATCTCAGCCTCGACCTGTGGTGCCGTCAGGCCGATATCCTCGATCAAGTGGGAATCGGATTTCAATTTCTGCTCGAGTTCCCAGCGGAAGCGTATCCGCCAGCGCCAGTTGGCTATGGTGCCTGGCAGGACCGCCCATCTCGCTCGAGGGGAGGCAGATGTGTCCATGCAAATATCGTTCATGCCACCCTCCGTCTGGTGCTGGAGCTTCGACCTGGATGAGGATGACTTCTGCAGAAGACGAACGGCGTCGTCCTTAAGTCCCGCCAAATAGTTCCAAAAACTTCCAAACCGGCTATAGATGCGCTGCATGGGAGTGCGTTTCGCCTTTGGTCCGTTCTTGCTTGATCCGGATGCCGGAACGCTGCTCCGGAACGACGATCCCGTAGCCGTCAGCCATCGCGGGATGAAGCTGCTTGCAGCGCTGGTCGGGCGGTCGCGCGCGATCCTCGGCAAGGCCGAGTTGATGGACGCGGCCTGGCCCGGTACAACCGTTGAGGAGGGCAATCTCACCGTCCAGATCGCGCAGCTCAGGAAAATGCTCGGTCCTAAGGCCGACGGTGGCGAATGGATCTCCACGGTCCCGCGCGTCGGCTACCGCTTCCTGGGCAGGGTCGAGCAGCTTGGCGAAGCCGGGCGAAAACCCTTGCCGCTGCCCGACAGGCCGTCGATTGCCGTGTTGCCTTTCGTCAATGTCGGCGACGGTTCAGAGCAGGGGGCTTTCGCGGACGGCCTGACCGAAGACCTGATCACTGACCTGTCCAGGGTTCCAGGCCTGTTCGTCATCGCGCGCAACTCGTCCTTTGCCTACAAGGGGAGGGCGATGGATGTTCGCACGATCGCAAGCGAGCTCGGTGTGCGCTACCTGCTCGAGGGCAGTGCCCGGCGCGCTGCCGGGCGGGTGCGCATCAACGTCCAACTGGTCGATGCCGTGAGCGGCGATCATCTCTGGGCGGAGCGCTTCGACCGCAGCCTGGAAGATATCTTCGCCGTGCAGGACGAGGTCACGGGCAAGATCGTCGAGGCGTTGCTTGGCCGGTTGCGCACCCCGCCACCGCGCGTCCGGCCCAAAAACCTCGAGGCCTATGATCTGTGCGTCCGGGCACGCAAGCTGATGGACGATTCACCGCAAGCGGCGCGTGAAGCGCATCTGATGTTGTCGCGCGCGATCTCGCTCGATCCCGGTTACGCCGAGGCCCATCGCTGGCTCGCTATGAACCATTGGATGGGATGGGTGCACAGCGGCGGACCGGCGGAAGCCGGCCGCAAGGACGCTTTGGACCTGGCGCGCAAGGCAGTGGCGCTCGATCCCGGCGACGCCGGCTGCTGCTGGGTGCTGGCATATCTGCTGGCCTACGACAAAAGCTTCGCCGAGGCCGATGCGGAGTTCGCCAGGGCGATCGAGCTCGACCCGAACGAAGCCGACACCTGGGCTGCACTCTCCGACATCGCGATCCTTGCAGGACGGATCGAAGATGGCCTCGCTTACATCCACAAGGCGTTCCGGCTCAACCCGTTTCCGGCAGGCTGGTATTATCTGGTGCTTGGCCAGGCGCAGTATGCGGCCCGGGACTACGAGGCTGCCGCCGAGACGCTGCTCAAGGACGAGACCTATCGCACGAGCTCGCGCCGTTTCCTGGCGGCAAGCTTGGCCCAACTGGGCAGGCTCGACGAGGCACGTGCGGAAGCCGAACTGTTTCTTGTCGGCAACCCCGACTACACCACCCGCCACTGGGCCGCGACTGAGCCGTTCCGCGACGCCGCCACGCTTGCGCATTTCGTCGACGGTTTCTGCAAGGCGGGGCTTCCCGAGTGAGGCGCAAGTAGTTACCTGTCGCAATGTCGTCTGGCAAGTTCCATAAGATAGATTACGCGGCAATTGCTGTTGCCAGGGTGGTGGCCGCTGACGGACATTCGGCCACGCCGCCTGCCATTGCGAGGCGTCCGGCGCGTGTCTAGGGCAGCCTGGTGAGCACCACGTCACGACCGCGATCGCTGTTGAGCACGATCGCGTCGCTCCTGATGCGAACACTGTAGAGCCACGGCAGCACCCAGGGCGCGATATGCCATTGGTCGTGGATGTCGGTTTCGCTCGGGCGAGCGAGATACATGTCCGCATCGCATGCATCGAGCGAAAGCCGTGCCGTGCCAAAAGGCGATGTCACGCGCATGCTCCAGCGGCCGTCAACATTTCCGATGCTTGCGGTCAAACCGCTCTCTGTGCTGCTGTACGTGCCAGACGGGTCGCTCCCGGTTTGCCTTGATGCTTCCACCCGTCGATAGCGCCTTGAACGGCCGAACGTTTCGGTTCGTATGGATCCGTCCGCTTCCAACCAAAAGACAAATGCCGGCAGCGAACCACGGGCATGGAACTTACCCACTTCCGGTTCCTCCAGTGCCGAGACGCCCATGCTGCCGACGATTGCCGGCAGTCCGCCCGACTCCTCGAGACCAAAGACGCGGCCGCCATCGTCGGATCGCCAGAACCCGTAACGGGTCTCGAGGGATGCAATGCCTTCCGGCGAGAGCAGGCCGCCGGGGCTGCGGCCAAGCACGATGTCGAGCATGTCGCGCGCGAGCCCAAACGATGAAAAATCATCGTGATTGGACAAGACGATGATCGAGATGTCCTCCGACAGGTTGCGGAAAGATTCCGAACGCGAGCCGGCGATCCAGCCGCCATGGCCGACGAGCGGAGCGCCCTTGTGGCATGTGTTGACGAGGCCAAGTCCATAGGGCGACGCGACGCCGTTGATCGTTACATAGGGCTTTCCCATGCGCTCGATCATCTCGGCTGTGCCAACCTTTGGCTCCCGCAGGTTTTGCTGCCAGATGATCATGTCCGCCAGGGTCGACACCAGGCCGCCTTCCCCGCCGATCGCAATGCCCCAGGCAGATTTGAGCCATTGGCCCTGTGGCCCACGGCGGTGATGATCCGCCAGACGGGGACGGATTTCGTCATCTCTCACCATCAGTTGCGTGTCGGACATCCCGAGGGGACCGGTGATGTAGTGCTCAAGCGCCTCGTTGAAACTCTTGCCTGTTACCTTCTCGATCAGTTCGGACAGCAGGAGAAAGTTGGAATTGCTGTAGAGGAGGTCCGTCAGGGGCTCGAAATTGAGCCCCTGTTGCCGTGCGACGATCGCCTTTGCAGCCGACCTGGAGGACGGCGCGGTGATTGGAATACCGGCCATGATCATCGAATCCAGGATGTCGCGAATGCCGCTGGTGTTCGATGCCAGATGGCCAAGCGTCACCCGGCTGCCCCAATCGGGCAGCCATGGAAAGTGATCTCGTATGTCATCTTCGAGCGAAAGCTTACCCTCACTCTCCAGCATGAGGATCATCAGCACAGTGAACTGCTTGCTTTGGGACGCTATTCGCACCACCGAGCGGTCCGTCAGCGGCAGTCGATGGGCCAGGCTGGCAAGCCCCCTCGCCCGTTGATAGACAGGGCGGCCCTTGTGCAGAACAGCTACGGCGACGCCGGGGCCGTCGGGCGATGCTGCCTCGGAGATACATGCATCAAGCAATGCGGCTTCGGTTGATCCGAGCGATCCCGAACGCTGAGAAACAGACATTTGATGTTCCGCTAATATTCCGCGACAAGAAGCCTGTCCCCGTGAGGAACGGGGACAGGCTGGTCCCTCACTTCTCCAGCGACACGTTCCAGAACGAGGCCCAAGGAGACGGCCAGAAACCTTTCAATCCGGGCGCCTTGGCCGAAAGTGCGCTAAAATTTCCAACCTTGATTATTGGTGCTTGCTCCATGATCAGCGACTGCACGGTGCCAAAAGCAGCAACGCGCTTCGCCGGATCGGCGGTGCCTGTCAGCGCCGTCATCGCATCCGCAATTTCTGGCGTGCTCCACCAGCCGACCGCCGTTGGAGAAAAGATATTGATCAGCGCCGGCTCAGCCAAGAACGGGCTGTGCGTGATGAAGATGTCCCACAATTCAGGATTCAGGATGCGCTGGGTCAGTGTCGCCCAATCGACGACCTCCATTTTCACGTCGAAACCAGCGAGCTTCAGGTATTCTGCAGCGACCAGCGCCATCTTGTAATGAAACTCGTACTGGCGGCTGGTCAGGATCCGCAGGGGCGTCGGCGTCGTCAGCCCGGCGTCGGTGAGCAGCTTCTTTGCTGCATCGGCATCGCCGACATCATAGTTGCCCTCAACACCGACGTTGCTATGCCATTGGTATCCCTCCGGATACATTGCGCCCGCGACAGCAAAGAATTTCGGGTCGCCAAAGGCGGCAGCGAGCATATCGCTTTCGCTGAGGGCCGCCTGCACGGCCTTTCTCACCTTTACGTCAGCAAGAACGCCTTGCTTGGCATTCATGCGCATCATCAGCCAACCGGAGTTCTGCAACAGAACCGCCTCTGACTTGCTGTCGGCGAGCCGGCCCATTTGTTCGACGGGCAGCGAGTCCGTATATGCAAATTGCCCCGCAATGGCCCCTTCGAGACGGGTGGAGGCGTCCGGTGCCGGAACGAACCTGATCTCGTCGAGATAAGCGATCCTCGCACCAGCATAACCGGAGCCTTCCTCGGCGCGCGGCTTGTATTTGTCAAAGCGCGTCAGCTGGATGTATTGATCCGGCTTGCGCTCCTTGAGCTGATAGGGGCCGGTGCCGATGACCTCGACCATCGGGTCTGTCTGCTTTTCGCTGGGCAGCATGATCGCGGCGGAATTGTTGAATGCAAGCAGAGCCGGCAGTGCTGAATAGGGCTTGGTCAGGGTGATACGAATTGTCGACTGATCGACAGCCTCGATCTGCTTGACGGTCGGAGCGATCTGCTTACCCCGGCCTGCGAGCTTCATCCAGCGGTCCAGGGAAGCGACGACGTCTGCGGCGTCGAACTGGGTGTCGTCGTGGAAGACGACGCCCTGGCGCAGCTTGATGGTGTACACGGTCCCATCGTCGCTCACCTCGGGCAAGCTCTCCGCCAGCAGCGGCGCGACATTCCAGTTCTTGTCGAAGGTAAAGAGCGTCTCGAAGATGTGCTGGCTGATCATGCCGACGAGATCTGTCGACGTAATCATCGCGTCGAGCGTTGGTGGCTCTCCAACCGTCGCGACATTGATAATGCCACCTTTGGTTGGCTCCGCATAAGCCGCAGATGCGGTTGAAAGCGCGGCCAACGCAGAAACAACAGCCAGTCTCATCGTCATAATGCCAGTCCTCCCAGACTTCCAGTGTAATGGAATATATTCCATATTTTAGAGGCTAGGCTTTTGTCGGTTGTTGTCAAACCTTTTCTGCCGATCCAGTGGCATTGATGCTTGGGCCAATGCACGTCGATCCCTCTTCGCCGAGCTCCTTCGGGGCGCGAAGGTTTGCCCGGTTAGGATCGGCCCTGATGGCATGGAACAGCGTGCCCACGCCCACACGGCCGTGAAGCTTGGCGTTGCGCTTCGGTTGTGGAGCGGCGCCGCGTCAGCGGTCCCTGATCTGGTGGAGCTGATGCCTGGACCGCGGCTGGATCTCGATATCGCCAGGCGACATGGCCTGCGTCTGGTCTTGCTGTCATGACCGAACCTGCCGAGATATATTGTATATATATACTTAAATTTATGTGCATCTTAAAAGCAACTTCGTGAATAGATGATAGTTTGATAATTGATCACCTCCGTAGGTCGCATGGGGGTGCGGTGTGGTCGTGTCAAGTATATTTCCCGAGATGCAACAGACCGGTACGAATGGCTCAAAAGTACAGACTCTCAATTATTCAGTCTCAGGTGATACGGACTCTGATAGCTTTAAATCTTGGCAACAGCTTCTGGCGTCGCTGTTCAGGGTGACGCGGCCGTTTCATCGGCGAGAGCATGGTTTTTTCGCCTCGCTGACCGTTTACCACCTAGGCTTGGCGCTGGTTCTGCACGGAAAGAGCGATGCCGTGCGTTACTCGCGCTCCGATGCCTGGACCCTGCGCGATGACTTGGATCATCTTTTCATCCATGTCTGCAGCCAGGGCGGCGGCCATCTCAGGCGCGCCGGCGAGAACAGGCGACTGAACCATCTCGATGTCGGGATCGTCGACCTGGCAAGCCCGCTCGATTTCGTCGCCTATGCCAGCGAAAGCGTAAGCCTTGTGTTGCCGCGATCGCTCCTGTCGCCGACCACCGGCGAACTGGACAGGCAGCATGGCCGCATTCTGTTGCGGGACACCCCGGTTGGCGGTCTGCTTGGGCAGCACATCGTGACCTTGTGCCAGACGGCGCCACGGCTATGGCTCCACGAGGCGGTGGCGCTCGCTCGGGTGACGGCGAACCTGGCCGACACATGCCTGGGCATCGGCGCCGTCTCGTATCCGGCGCCCACGACGACGTCTCACGGCGGTCTCATGCGGTCCATCCGAGGTTACATCGAAGAGCGGCTGCATCAGCCGGACCTGGCGCCCGAAGAAGTGGCCTCAGCGTTCCTCATTTCGCGAAGCCAACTCTATCGGTTGTTCGAGACATCTGGCGGCGTCAGGCACTACATCAGCCGTCGCCGCCTTCGCCGCGCGCTGCTCGACATCTGCAGCCCGGCCCTTCGCCATAGGCGTATCGGCGACATCGCCTACGATCTCGGCTTCAGGAATGAGGCTCATTTCAGCCGGATCTTCCACGACGCCTTCGGCAGTTCGCCCCGTGCTGCACGCGCTGCCAGCAAGCGCGGCGATGCTGAATGGCTCGCGGTCGCCTCTCCCGCACCGGGCGGTAATCAGCTGGAGCATTGGCTCAAAGAGTTGATGGCTGGGTGACCTACCCACAGGCGCCTCGCGGTGGAGAGCCAGCAGAGCTTGCTGGGACAGACAGACATGTTTTTGGGACGCCAGCCGGAGGACGGGTCTCCGAAATTGCGACAGATTATATTTAGCGGCGTGGCGGAAGGTTACTTAAAATACTACGAAATATTCTTGGAGTTCCAAGAGTTTCGTGGGAGCGCGCTTCGCGGCGATTTCTGTTGTGTCTGATTTTTGTCAACCATAGTTCCAGGAGGCCAAAATGGCGAAGCTACACATCTACAAGAAGGTCGGGAATACATGGACGAAGATCGCCAATGGTGACGGCACCGTCAGCACCGACGAGCCGTTCACGGTTACCTTGTCGTCAGGGTCCGTCACCAGCGGAAACACCTACGACATCAGGCAAGGCCAGTCGGTGACCGGCGACCTGTGCAATTGCACTGCGGTTAACGGCAAGAACGCGACCTTCAGCGCGGCGGCGGCCGACGAGGTGGAGACCTACGAACGGGATGTCGCACGGCAGAGCCTGGCGAGCTTCTACGCGGCCCTGGACGCGGTGTCCAAGGCAGTGACAATCCTTGTCGATCTCGATGACCTGGCCACGCTCAAGACCAACAACTACGCCATGTGCTTTGCCAAGAAGGTCGCCTCCGGCAGCGACGGCGGCAGCTACAACGTCGTCTGGCAGTCGCTGACCAAATATGTCTACAGCACTGCCTTCTCGTGGACGCCTCAATTCTCGCTGTTCGGCACCAATGTCTTCGCCGACACGGTGACGGTCACGGCGACAACCAACCAGCGGGCGCTCGGCCTCGGCCAGCAGTGCCTGCTCGACGCGAACGGTATCCTGCAGCCGCCGGCGACCGGCGGTCCAGTCACCGGTGTCTCCATGCAGAACCAGTTCGGCCTGATCCACCCGGCGCTGAGCCAGATCTCGACGCTGAACGGTGTCCAGCAGACGACGCCGCTCTACGTGGCGCCCAGCGGCATGGTTCAGGGCTCGGTGACGCTGACCCCGATCGATACCGTGATGGTGTGGTTCCAGCAGGACATCGCCACCTCGACGATGTTCAGTTCGGCTCGCTCCATGTCCACCGAGATCGACCTCACCTCGACCAACACCGCCACCCGCCTCTACAAGGGCGGCCAGTGGTCGACCCCATCCTGACCTGCAAAGACTCCCGGGCGGCGCTCGTCGCCCGGGAGGTCTTTCGCGGCAATGCAATACCCCCTCCCCATCGTTCGGCGCTCGTCGCACCTGTCATGAAACCATCATGCTGTTGTCATCGCGCTGAAATCTCATTGCCCCAAACGAGGACCGCAATTCCGTTCAGGCAAAGAGGTTTCCCATGTCACGCAAGCTCCTGCTTTTGACGTCCGCGCTGGCGGCGTCCGCAGCCTTCCCCGCTTATGCCGACCAGGCGTTCAACCGGATCGCCACCTTCCCGGTCGCAACCAATCTGCCGGCTGGCGTCGACGCCGCGACTCTGACCTCGTCGGAGATCATCGCCGCGACCGAAGACGGCATGACGCTGGTCTACTCCGACAGTCCGCTCGGCGCCGTCGGCTTCATCGACATCACCGACGCCAAGGCGCCGAAGGCTGCCGGTATCGTCAAGATCGAAGGCGAGCCGACTTCCGTCACGGTCCTGGGCGGCAAGGTCTTCGCCGGCGTCAACACATCGAAGACCAAGCAGGAGCCTTCGGGCAACCTGACCATTATCGACCTCGCCTCCAAGGCAATCGACACCTCCTGCGATCTTGGCGGCCAGCCGGACTCGGTGGCGCTGAGCAAGGATGGCAAGTTCCTCGCCATTGCGATCGAAAACGAGCGCGACGAAGAGCTGAACGAAGGTGCGCTGCCGCAGCTGCCGGCCGGCAATCTGAAGATCGTCTCGTTGAAGGACGGTACAGCCGACTGTGCGTCGATCAGGACGGTCGACCTGACCGGTATCGCAGCGGTTGCGCCGGAAGATCCGGAGCCGGAATTCGTCGCCTTCAACGAAGCTGGAGAGATCGCCGTCACGCTGCAGGAAAACAACCACATCGCGATCGTGGATGCAGCCTCGGGCAAGATCGTCTCGCATTTTTCGGCGGGCGAAGTGACGCTCGAAAACGTCGACACCAAGAAGGACGGTGCTCTGAGCTTCACCGGCAAGGTCGAGAACGCTGTGCGCGAACCCGATGCGGTGAAGTGGCTCGACAATGATCGTCTCGTCGTTGCCAATGAAGGCGACTACAAGGGCGGTGCGCGCGGCTTCACCATCTTCTCCAAGTCAGGCGAAGTGCTCTACGAGTCCGGTCCATCCTTCGAATACCAGGCAGCTGCTGCCGGCCACTATCCCGACGGCCGTAACAAGAAGGGTATCGAGCCGGAAGGCCTGGAGTTCGCTCAGTTCGGCGATGAGAAGTACATCTTCGTTGCCGCCGAGCGGGCGTCGCTGGTCGGCGTCTACAAGGACACCGGCGAGACGCCGGAATTCGTCCAACTCCTGCCCTCGGGTGTCGGCCCCGAGGGCCTCGTCGCCATCCCGCAGCGCAACCTGCTGGTCACCGCCAACGAGACTGATCTCGTCGAGGACGGCCTCGTCCGTTCGCATGTCATGGTTTATGAGCTCGGCGAAGGCGCCGCCAATTATCCGCAAATCGTGGCAGCTCTCAAGGAGGACGGCACCCCGCTCGGCTGGGGCGCGCTCTCCGGCCTCGCCGCCGATCCAAAGGAAGCCGGCAAGCTTTATGCGGTGTCGGATTCGGTCTACCGCTCGGCGCCGGCGATCTTCACCGTCGATACCACCAAGACCCCTGCCCTGATCACCGCAACGACCGTCGTCACGCGTGACGGCAAGCCGGCGCAGAAGCTTGATCTCGAAGGCCTGGCACCGGATGGCAAGGGCGGCTTCTGGCTCGCTTCCGAAGGCCGTACCGACAAGCTGACCCCGCACGCCATCTTCAACGTCAACGCCAAGGGTGAGATCAAGGAAGAGATCGCGTTCCCGGCCGAGCTGCTGGCGCACGAGACCCGCTTCGGCCTCGAAGGCATCACCACGCTTGGCGAAGGCGACGACCTGACCCTGGTCATGGCGATCCAGCGCGAATGGGCAGACGACCCCAAGGGCCAGGTCAAGCTCCTGGCCTACAAGCCCACGGACAAGGAATGGTCGGCGGTCCGCTATCCCCTCGACAAGACCGAGAAGGGCTGGGTCGGCCTGTCGGAAATCACCGCCCATGACGGCAAGCTGTTCATCATCGAACGCGACAATCTGATCGGCCAGGAAGCTGTCAACAAGCGTCTCTATTCGGTCGCGCTCGATGGCTTCAAGCCGGCCAAGCTCGGCGGTGAACTGCCGGTGGTGGCGAAGACGCTGGTGCGCGACCTGGTGCCGGATCTCAAGGCCGCGACCAACGGCTACGTCGTCGACAAGGTCGAAGGTTTTGCCATCGATACGTCGGGTGAGGCCTTTGTCGTCACCGACAATGACGGCGTCGACGACTCTTCGGGCGAAACCCTGTTCATTCGTCTGGGCAATATTGCAGCGGTCAACTGATCGGATGACGTCAGTCGAAACGAAAAAGCCGCGGCATCGATGCCGCGGCTTTTTCTGCTGTCCGGCGTTGCGGAGGCTGGATGGTGTTCGTTCAATCGATCTGCAGGACCAGCGCCGGATGCAGCTTCTTCAGGTTCGGCAGCGACTTCGACTGCCATGGGATCTCGGAGCTGCCGCGCACGACGAGTTGCACATCTGGGTGTTTGCGCACCTCGATGGTGAACTTGGCCAAAAGGTTGATGCCGGATGAGTTGAGAAACTCGAGGTCGGTCAAGTTGAGTGTCATCGTCTCAGGCTTTTCAGCCAGAATGGCGGTCATGACAGCCAGCACCGGCGCATAGGCTTCGGAGCCGGCAAGCCGCATGGAGCCGTCGAAATAGACATCGCTGTTTTCGGTCCAGACGCGATAGTCATCGGTTCTTACTTCCATGTGCGCCTTCATTCTTTCCTAGTGAGCCTGCGAGATCGGGATCGTGGCATAGGTCTCGACGTGCACTCGGTTGCTGGACTCAACCGGGCTGAAGATCCATGCCAGTCTGGCGCCATAGTCGCTCATCAGCGTCAGCAATCCAAGCCCCGAGCCGGTAGCATCGGGATCAGCTGCATTCGCCTCGATCTGCTGGATCAAAAGGTCTCCCGGATCTCCTATGGTAATCTGGGAGAGAAGCTTCTGAAACGTTATCGCGGTCTTGTCTGCCACGACGTTGGAAACCTTCACCTTGAAATTGTTTGAGTCCATCGATGCTTCGACGATGATCTCGCCCGGCTCGCGAAACTTCACGGCATTCTCGATCAGCTCGTTGACGAGGTATCCAATGCTGTGGCGCACTTCCTTGTAGTCGTTTCGCGACGCGTGGAAGGGCAGCGCGAAAAGATCAGCGATGAAGTCCGAAGTCGTTGCGCAGTGGTGCCATTTCAGGTCCAGCGGCCCGTCAAACAACCTGACGCGGCTGATGTTGTCCCGCATGCCCATCGCAATGTCGGCCGGTCCATACATAGTTGTCATGTGCTCACCTGTGCCTCATGACGACGAGTGTAATGTCGTCGTGTATCTTCCGTGTGCCGATATACGCCATCAGGTCGTCGACAATTCCGCTCTTGATCTCTTCCGCGCTGCTACCGTAGCGCGAGCGTGCACTTTCGCTGAGCCGGTCGAGGCCGAACAGTTTGCCGCCCGTTCCTTCAGCCTCGGTCACGCCGTCGGTGTGAAGAATGATGACGTCGCCGCTGCTGAACGGGATGTTGCGAGTGGCGACAAACGGCGAGATGTCCCGTTCGAGGCCAACCGGCAAGCCCAGGTCGAGCGTGTCGATCCGTTCGACCTTGCCGCCGTCGCGGACGACAAGCACCTCTTCATGCTGACCCGACAGAACCAGGCGCTCGTCTTCATAGTCGAGGAAGGCCAGTGACAGGTGCTTGTCGGAGTTGGTGCGCTCCAGGTTCTTGAAGATGGCGCGGTTCAAGCGGTCGAGGAACTGGCGGGGATTGTCCTCGCCGGTCTCCTGCAGCGCGCGTGCCACCGACTGCACCATCAGCATCAGCACGCCACTCTCGAGGCCGTGTCCAGTGACGTCGCCAATGCCGATCTTCAGGCGGTGCCCATCCTGTAGGACGTCGTAATAGTCGCCGCCGACCTCGTCTGCCGGCCGCATGTAGGCCGCGATCTCGATGCCCGGGATCAGCGCCAGTTCGCGTGGCTTGGGCAGCACCATCATCTGAATCTGGCGCGCGACGTCGAGTTCGGCGCCGAGCCGCACATTTTCGCTGCGCAGCTTTTCGTTGAGCGTCGAGATTTCGACATTGGCGTCTTCGAGATCCCTGGTGCGCGCGTCAACCAGCTGCTCGAGGTTCTCTGTGTGGAAGCTGATCTGCTCGGCCATGCGGTTGAAGGCCACACCGACCTCGCCCACCTCATCCTTGGACGGGATGTTGACGCGGACGGAATAATCCTTTGCCTGCAGCCTCCTGGCGCCAGCTGCAAGCGCGCTGAGGCCTGCCGTGATGCGCTTGGACAAGCCAAACACTGCGGCAAACACGATCATCAGTGAAACGATGATGGCCAGGAGCTGATAAAGCAGGATCCGGTTCGTCGCCTTCGAAATGCTGTCCTGCGCTGCAAACAGCGCAGCATAGATCTCGCGCTCGGGCACGACGATGCCGACCGACATCGCCTGTTTTTCGATAGGCCCGGTGGTCCATAGGTTTGTCGGCTTCAGCCCCTTCAGCACGACAATGTAAGGGACGTCCTCCCCGTCCTTCTGCAAGAGGACATGCTGAATCGCACCGTCATTGCTGCTGTCGAGGTCGAGGGTTGCGATCGCAGGTTGGGTGCTGGTACGCAGAGAGCGCTCGAGGCCGGTAACCCCGCCCGTACCCTGTTCATTCGAGGAAACCAGCCCGATCGTCGCTTCGCTCTTCGCGTTGATGGCGACCACATTGCCGTTCGGCATCGTGAGGAAGCCGAAACCCGTTTCGGCGATCTTGACGTTCTCTACGATCTCGGCGAGCTGGTCGAGGGTGATATCGGCGCCGGCGGCACCTGCCACGCCCGTGCGGTCGCGCGTCCACAGCGGATGGAAAAAGCTGACGATCAGCTTGCCGGTGATCGCGTCGGTATAGGGCGCGGTCTGGGTGATGTCGTTGTCAGGGATGAAACGCGACGCCGGATCGAGCGCCCATTTCTGCCACGAGCCATAGATGCCGGGGAAAAAGAACTCCCAGAATTCCGAATTGTTGTGGCCGGGATAGAGGCGATCGAAGGTCTGGGCCTGGTCCGTATAAGGCGCCGTCCTGAAGATCGGGCGCTCCTTTGGGCCAATGTAATACATCTGCAGCTTTGACGAACCGCTGGTCAGCAGGCTCGGCGCGACGAGGTCGAGCACCGCGCTGTTTTCAATCTCATCCTGGACCGCCGGCAGCGGCTTGTGGTCGGGGCCAAGCAGGTAACCCCAGACGCTGACCACGGAAGGTGCGCCTGGCAGGTTCTGCGCCCACTGTCCCTTGGTGTCATAGACCACATTCACCGAGGCTGCGGCCTGGTTTGCCAGCGTGGCGCCGACCTGCTTCTGCCGGTCAGGGTCGTCGATCTGCCCTTGTATGACGCCGGCAAGCGTCTTGACGTCGGCATGGACCCGGTCGAGCAACAGGTCGACCCGCGACGCCGTAGACTCGGCATAGGAGCGGATATACTCCTGGTTTGCCGTCGTCAGGCCGGCGCCGACCTCGGAGGTCGCGTCCTGGGACAGCCGCTGCACGTTCCATAGCGCCAGGCCGCCGCTCATCAGCAGGTCGAACAGCACTGCTCCGCCCACCACCAGGACGAACTTCGCGCGGAAGGAATGCAGTCCGAAACGAGGGGTGTCCTGCATGTCCGTGCTCATAGTGGCTTCTGCCCTGAGGCAGCCCAGATTGGCCAACCGGCATACCCCTTCGGGTGGAGGGCGGCCGAGATGTGGTCCTTGAACCCTTGCCTGAACTGCTTGATGAACTCGCTGGAATCGCCGCGCTTGACGGCCATGTCGCCGGCATAGACGTCTTCCCATGCCGCGATCATGTCGGCAAAGTCCTTCGGATCGCCGTCGAGATTGGTGACCATGAACTGTTCGACGCGGATGTCGTCGAAGCCAGCATCGGCCAGATAGCGCCGGCTCTTGGGCCCGAGCTCGACGTCCATGTCGAAATGTTCGAACAGTTTGGCTACCTCGTTGTAGGTCCAGCGGATGCTTTCGCCGCGTGGTTCGCCCAGGCAGTGCGAGTTCTTCTCGTTGGTGATGTAGACCCGGCCACCCGGCTTGCAGATCCGGAACAGCTCCTTGAGGATTTGCGCCGGACGATTGAAGATCTGCAGCGAGTGCCGGCAGGTGACGAGATCGAACTGGTCGTCATCGAGCAGCATCTCGGAGGCATCGCCATAGGTGTATTCGATGCCGGTGATGTCGAACTCGCTGGCGACGTTGCGGGCGTAGGCCAGGCTCGACTTGGAGTGATCGAGGGCGACGATCCGCGACGGCTCGAACTCCTTCTGCACCAGCACCGCGAAATCACCGATGCCGCAGCAGATGTCGGCCATGACGATGCCCGGCCGCATGCCGTGACGAGGCAAGATAGAGCGTTCGTGACGCCAGGTCATCTTGGTCTGGGTCCGCAGGATGGGAATGAACCCACCTTCTTCTAGGAAGCTCTGGCCGGGGTAGAACTCGCTGTCATATTCCTCGACGGTGATACCCGGCTCGATCTTGCTGAGACGGCCGAATTTGCGCGTCGTCCAGCCGACGACGCTGGAGGTAATGACGACAAATCTCAGGTCCGGCCTGACCCGGCAGGCGTCGATGATGACGCGTGAAAAGGCATGGAACGCAGTGTTGTTCATCTGCGCGAGGCGTCTGACGTTGATGTAAAGCACGCCGCGGACGCTTTCGATGGATTCTTTCAGCAGTCCCAGGCTGGGCGCCAGCTCGTCAATCGTTTGCGGGCGTACCGACCCGGCAAGCGAGAATTCCTGGTTGTTCAGGTCGAAATGCGCCTTGAAGCGCCCTGAAATACTGGAAGGGGCAGGGTGCGCAGTCAATTTGCCAGGCCCCCGAGCGGGAGGTCGACAACGATTGTGACCGTATCGCCATCAACCTCTTCAAGCCGAAGCGTGGCGTTGTAGTTGACGGTCAGTTCGAGAAGCATCATGTCGCGGCTAGGCGCGACATCGCCTGAAAGCGAACTCAGGTAACGCGCCTGCCGGTCGGCACCCTGGACCCGCGCAATGGCAGCCTCCAGGAAGGTGTGCTCTTCCCGGCTGCAGGCAAACGTCAACTCGATTCGGTCAGTCTCGCCCAAGCGAGACAGCCTGCACTCGAGTGCTCCCCCAGAATGACGCGTCCTGAAAGTGACCTCCAGCAATTCATTCAGTGCGGACGAAAAGAGATTGGAGAAAAGAACGGAGTCTGGTCTGTTATGGCTGATAGTACGCGCAAGGTAACTCGAAATGTAGTCGCAATGCGCCCAATTCGAAAGGAAAGATGCGATCTCCATATCGACCTGGATCATCGTGCGAAAACTTGGTTCCGCATTCGCATCTTTCGTAGGCATGTCACCCTCTTACCGTTCTGGCCGTGCAACAGGGTTGCTCGGCTTATCTGCGGTGTCCGGCCCGAAGTCGGTGCGCCGTCACACTATGCGTATGTATGGCCTTCTTCGCTTGCCCCGTCGAGGCAAGCTTGCAGGGTGTTGCCTGTCGTCATGATCGGTCTTGTTCTTGCGGCGCCTTCTGTTCCGCCGGCGGGCGGTCCGCAAACTCACCCGTCGCGTCCGCCCCCATCGGCCGCCCCAGGAAGTTGCCCTGCAAGCAATCGCAGCCCTCTTCGATCAGCCAGTTTGCCTGGCCGGCCGTTTCGACCCCTTCCGCGGTGACGCTGATACCCAGGCCGTGTGCCAGGCTCATGACGGACCGGACGATGGCCTGGCTCTTGCGGTCGGCTACCAGGTCCTTGATGAAATACTGGTCGATCTTCAGCGTGTCGAACGGGAAATTCTTGAGATAGCTCAGCGACGAGTAGTGCGTGCCGAAGTCGTCGAGGGAAATCCGGATCCCCAGGACGTTCAGCGTGTTCAGCGTGTCGAGGTTGTCGACTGTCTGCTCCAGCAGCACCGTTTCGGTGATTTCGAGCTCGATGCGGTCGGCGCGGATGCCGACCTTGTCGATGATGTGCGCCACGGTGTCGGTGAGCGAGCCACTCAGGAATTGCGCCGGCGACAGGTTGACCGCGACGTTCATGGACGATGGCCAGGTCATCGCCTGGCGGCAGGCCTCCTCGAGCACCCAACGGCCGATGTCGTCCATCAGGCCATCGGCCTCGGCGATCGGAATGAAGACGTTGGGCGGGATGAGGCCAACCTCGGGATGGTGCCATCGCAGCAGCGCCTCGAACCCGACTACCGTCGATGGCGGGCGGATGAGTGGCTGATATTCGAGATAGAGTTCCTGCCGTTCCAGGGCCATACGCAGGCTTCGCCTAAGGTTCTCCCGTTGCTCCAGAAGCAGCATCATCGAGCGATTGAAGGTGCGGGCGCAGCCACGGCCGTCGCGCTTGGCGGCGTAGAGGGCGATGTCGGCCGCCTTCATGAGCTCCTCGCTCTCGGCGCCGTGCTGCGGGCCGAAGGCGATACCGACACTCGCGCCGACAAACAGCGGGATGTCGTTGATGACGAAGGGCGCCTTGAAGGAATCGACGATTGCCTGAGCCAGCCGTTCGGCCGCCATGGGCTGCTGCTTGTTGGCCTGGATCACCGCGAACTCGTCGCCGGCATATCTGTAGGCCGCATCGCCGTCCTGGAGCGCGCTGCGGATTCGATTTGCCGCCAGCTGCAGCAAGGTGTCGCCAGTGCCATGGCCAAGCGTGTCGTTGACCGACTTGAAGTCGTCGAGATCAATCTGCAGCAGCGCCGACTTGTCCCGGGAATCGCCGCTTTCCGCCAGAACCTCGTCCAGGCGCTCGCTGAAGCGGCGGCGGTTCTGCAATCCGGTCAGCGCATCATGTGTCGCCTGATGCTGCAGAAGTTTGACGCGATCGGCTTCCTCGGTGGCAGCGCGGCCGTCATGACCGGTTTCCGCTGTCTCGATGATGCCGACGCCGTCGGCCATTCCGAAACAGAAAACCACTCCCGCCGGCTGGCCCGACAGCGCCTTGAGCTTGATTCGCGTCGACGAGCCATCGCGCGCGGCGAGCTGCATTGCCGCGCGAAGCTCGTTTTCGCCAAAGTTCGGATAGATCTCCCACGCCACCGCGCCCGGGGTCATGGCGTTTCCGCGAATGCTTTTCAGTCGGGCCGAGCAGTCGGTCAGCCGGAATTCGTGGTCATAAAACGATACGAGATCGGTGGTGTTGGCGAGGAAACCTGAAAGGCGGGCATCAAGGGCCGTTGATAGGTTCGAGGACGCAGGCCCTCCGCCTCTCTTGCCCCCAGACTTTGGATACGCAAACCAATTCCAAAAGCGGTACAAGTCCGCATCTCCTTACCGCATGACGTAAAGTTAGCACAGCGGAACAAGGGCTTGCAAACACTCGGCGTGCGAACTCCACAACCATCCATGGCGTCTGCGGATGCGCGACATATCGCTAACAAATGCAGAATAGCTTGCTTGCCGCTGTTGCGAATTGCCGCTTCCGGCTCACAAAGCAGGAAGCCGGAAGGAACTGTTAACCACTCGCTTCCTATTGCTCGGGAGACGTTTCATCAGCGAGTCTTGAGCATGGGAAGCACGCGTTTGCCTCGAGTGAATTTTTCGAACCAAGCCTCGCACGATGACGGCCCGGATCGCCTGGAAAACAAGGGGGACAGGACGCAGCTGCAGTCGGCAACCGACGGTCCCGGCTGGCAGGATTATTTCTTCCTGGCGCCCAATGTCCGCTTCACCCGCACGCCCGATTACGATGCCGCCAAACGCCAGGCCTATGAGGCGGCAGAGGCTGCACACAATGAAGCGCAGGCGAACGCCGCAACCAGCCAGCCGCAGATGGCCGAGCCGGTGGCATCTGCACCGGTCGCCAGCCCCGCCCCAGCAAGGCCGGCAACCGTGACGACGGGGGCCCAGGTCGTTGAGGCCCTGCAGGCGCAGATCGCCAGCAGGATTGCAGTGCAGGCGGTTCAGGCACCCTCGCCAGTGCCAGTCACCCCCATGCAGCCCGTCGCCACACCAACGCAGCCGCCAGCCAGATCCGCGGGCGCCGGTGAGGTTCCTGCGGCCCAGCAGAAGAAGGCCCGCTGGTCCTATCTTTCCGATCATGCATTTTTTGAATTGATGGCTCCGCACGCGTCGGACGGCCCTTCGCCGGCAGCGGCGGTCGTTGCGCCGCGCCAGGCCCCGGCGCCGGTCCGGGTGGCCCAGACACCGGTCGTCACACGGCAAGTCGAACTGTCGGCTGCGGAACTCACGGCCCTGTTTCGGGTGATCGAGTGCATTCCGACCCAACAGGTCAGCACGGCGCCTGCGGCGCCAGCCAACTCAAATGAGGCGAAGATCGAAGTTCCCGCGATCGCCGAGCCAGCTCCGGTCATCGCTACCGCGTCAGAGCCAACCAGGCCGGAGACGGTCAACATCACCATTGTCGAGTCGCAGGCCTCCGTCCGCCCGGTGTCGCCCTTGCCGCTGATGGGCAAGATCGTGCCGGCGACCACCGGGGAAGCCTATCAGCTTCCCTCCGAAGAGCTGTTGCAGCTGCCGCCGGCGGGCCAGGGATTCTACATGTCGCAGGAGCGGCTGGAGCAGAACGCCGACCTGCTTGAAAGCGTCCTCGAGGACTTCGGCGTGCGCGGCGAGATCATCCATGTCCGCCCGGGTCCTGTTGTGACGCTCTACGAATTCGAGCCGGCGCCGGGCGTGAAATCGTCGCGCGTGATCGGCCTTGCCGACGACATCGCCCGCTCGATGAGCGCGATCTCCGCGCGTGTCGCGGTCATCCCCGGCCGCAACGTCATCGGCATCGAGCTTCCCAACGAGACACGCGAGACCGTCTATTTCCGCGAGCTGATCGAATCGGACGGCTTCCGCAACACCGCCTGCAAGCTGGCGCTCTGCCTCGGCAAGACGATCGGCGGCGAGCCGGTCATCGCCGAACTCGCCAAGATGCCCCATCTGCTCGTCGCAGGCACCACCGGCTCGGGCAAGTCTGTCGCCATCAACACCATGATCCTGTCGCTGCTCTATCGGCTGAAGCCGGAAGAGTGCCGCCTGATCATGGTCGACCCGAAGATGCTGGAGCTCTCCATCTATGACGGCATCCCGCATCTGCTGACGCCTGTCGTCACCGATCCGAAGAAGGCGGTCACGGCACTCAAATGGGCCGTGCGCGAGATGGAGGATCGCTACCGCAAGATGGCGCGGCTCGGCGTGCGTAACATCGACGGCTACAACGAGCGTGCCGCGATCGCCCGCGACAAGGGCGAAACGGTGGTGATGCAGGTGCAGACCGGCTTCGAGAAGGGCACCGGCGTGCCGCTGTTCGAGGAGCAGGAAATCGACCTTGCCCCGATGCCCTATATCGTCGTCATCGTCGACGAGATGGCCGACCTGATGATGGTCGCCGGCAAGGAGATCGAAGGTGCGATCCAGCGCCTGGCGCAGATGGCACGTGCCGCCGGCATACATCTGATCATGGCAACCCAGCGACCCTCGGTCGACGTCATCACCGGCACCATCAAGGCCAACTTCCCGACCCGCATCTCGTTCCAGGTGACGTCCAAGATCGACAGCCGCACCATCCTTGGTGAGCAAGGCGCCGAACAACTGCTCGGCCAGGGCGATATGTTGCACATGGCCGGAGGCGGCCGCATCGCCCGGGTCCACGGCCCGTTCGTCTCGGACGCCGAGGTCGAGCATGTCGTCAATCACCTCAAGGCACAGGGACGTCCCGAGTATCTCGAGACCGTCACCGCCGACGAGGAGGACGAGGTGCCGGACGTCGATGACAGCCCGGTCTTCGACAAGGGCTCGGTCGCTGCCGAGGACGGCGATGCAATGTATGACGAGGCGGTGAAGGTGGTGCAGCGCGACAAGAAGTGCTCGACTTCCTATATCCAGCGCCGCCTCGGCATCGGCTACAACCGTGCTGCATCTTTGGTCGAGCGCATGGAAAAGGAAGGCCTCGTCGGCGCGCCGAACCATGTCGGCAAGCGCGAGATCATGGCCGGTCGCCGTGACCACGCGCAGACAAATGACGATCAGGAGTGATCGCAGGCCTGGTTGAAAGACAGGGCGGGGTGAACCGCCCCGTCCTTGCTCGCGCTACTTGATGGCCTGCAGCTTTTCGATCGCGGCGGTGAAGCCCGCCAGCGACACCGGGATCGCCACCGCCTTGCGCGTGACCGATTCCATGCCAACGTTCAGATTGGTGCCTGCCTTCATTGCCGTGATCAATTCCGGCGTCAGCGGTGCCGCGGCATAGGCGCCGTTCTGGTCGCTCGTCTGAATCGCGACGGTCACCTTCTCACCCTGGTCGATCTGGTAGGACGCGCCGGAGGGCAGGAACAGGCCGTGCGGCAGCGCAAGCAGCATGGCCAGGCCGCCTTTGTCGTTTTCCTTGCGAATAGTGACCGTCAACACGCGTTGACCTGTCTTCGACTCGGTCAGGTTCTGCGACACCTGGCATTGTAGTTCGTTGATCGTCGCACCGCTGGCGCAGTTGACCGCCCAGGGGTTGGCGTCGGCCGGCTTGGCTTCGACTGGATTGGCTTCCTGCGCAAACGCGCTGCCGGCAAACAACAGTCCGATTGCGGCGGCCATCATGTTGATGATGCGACCTGGCTTTGTTATTCGCGTGAACGTGGAGCGCATATTGCTTGCCTTTTCTGGGAAATCGACTTGGTGAACTGCGCGAAACTTATGCGCAAACAATCATATTAGGTGTTGCTTGACGGCAACATCTTTGTTTTTTGTGTGTGTACACACGTTGGTAGCAAAGACTCCTCTTGCAAGTGCCGGGCATTGGCAGATCAATCGCAGCAACCAAGAACGCCCCCCTTGGATGGATGATCTATGCATTCGCGTTTGTTCCTGCCCGGAAACGCAAGACAAGCAGTATCTAATGTACCGCCCGCGACCGCGATGCAAGTTTCGGTCGAGTATAGGCTGTCGCGCAGCGCTCGGGGCTTGTTGCGGACGTCCGCCCTTTCAACGATCGCGTTGGCCTTGTCGGGCATGGCGGCCTTTGCCGAGGAAGGCGGGCTGTGGCAGCCGCAAGTGCGCGCCATCATCGGCGCCAACAATGACGGCGCCACCGCGGCGCTCGAAGGTTTCGTTCCGCTCAAGCAGACAGCCGAATCGGTCCTGTTCCTCGATGTCAGGGCCAAGCACGACTTCGAGGACGGCTTTGGCCAGGACTTCGGCATCGGCATCCGCCGGATCGTCAATCCGGACCTGATGCTTGGCGGCTATGTCTACATCAACACCCAGCGACAGGACGGACACCAGTTCACCGGCGCCACGCTGGGTCTCGAAGCGATCACGACCAATTTCGACGCGCATGTGAACGTCTTCCTGCCGATCAGCGGAGACCGGGCCGAACAATCGACCAGATCCAGTCTGTCGATGGTCGGCAACCAACTGCTCGAGCAGATATCGGTCATCGACCGGCGCAATTATGCCGCATGGGGCATCGAGGGTGAGATCGGCGCGCAGGTGCCGGTCGAGCTGCCCGAGAACCATGCGCTTCGGCTCTCCATCGGCGCCTACCATTTCGGCGACCCCGACGGCGATGACGACAGCATCACCGGCGGCAAGGCCGGCTTCGAATATCAGATCGGCGACGTCTTCGGCAGCGGCGCGTCCCTCGCCTTCGCCGGCGAGGTGCGCAACGACAATCGCGACGATACGCAGTTCGCCGGCAGCGTCAGGCTGACGATCCCGTTCAATCCGGGGGGCGAGGCCCAGGGTGACGCCGAGGGACCGGAGCCGGTCTATGCGGTCGGCGAAGGCTTGCGCAAGCGGGTCAACGAGCGCGTCCGCGGCGACATCGGTGTCCGTATCGAGGGTGGCGAAAAGCTCGTCGGCTCGTCGACGCGGGTGGCGATAAACGCCGCCACGGGCACGGCGTTCGGCAAATTCTTCTTCGCCGACGGCGCCAACACGCTCGGCCTCGGTACGTTAGGCGATCCGACGACCCTGGATGATGCCGTCACTGATGCGGGCGCCAACGGTTTTGTCGTCGTGCTTGGCGGCAGCGGCAACCTGCTGACGGCGGGCGTGACACTGGCCAACGGCCAGACGGTCATCGGCGGTGGTGAGAGCGTCACCGCCCAGCTGTTCGGCGGCGGCACCGGTTCCTACAATCTCGGCGGCAGCAACGGCACTATCGCCGGCACAAACGCCGGCAACAACGTCATTACGCTCGGCAACGGCAACACGCTCCGGGGCATCACCATCACAGGCGGTGCCGACGGCATCTTCGGCAACAACGTCAACGGCGCCACCCTGACCAGCGTGACCGTGAGCGGCGCCGGCGGCCATGGCGCCAACTTCACCGGCACGTCGACCGGCATCAAGGGTTCCAACTTCACCTCGACCGGCAATGGCCTCGATGGCCTGCACATCGTAGGCAACGGCACCTACAATTTCACCGGCACCACGCTGCTGCAGGACAATGGCGACGATGGCCTGGATATTTCAGGCCAGGGCACCTACAGCTTCGCCATCCTGAATGCGCAGGACAATGCGGACGCCGGCATCTACGTCGCCGGCACCTCCGTTGCGGGCAGCTTCACAACCACAGGCGGCACCGTTTCGGGCAATGGCGGCATCGCCGTCTTCATCGACCCGATCACGGCCCATGTGACCCTGAATTCGATCAGCCATACCGGCGGCACGTCGGGCGTGGTGCTCGACAACCTCGCCGGCAGCTTCACCGTTACCGGCCAGACGACGATCTCGAACACTTCTGGCCCGGCGATCGACATCGTCAATTCGCCGGCGTCGATCCGTTTCGGCGACATCAGCATCACCAATCCGGGCGGCGACGGCATCTCCTTTGCCGGCGTCAATGCCACTATCGTTGCCGGCAACATCGTCATTTCGGGTCTGGGCCTCGGCACCGGTCTCGATTTCTCCGGCAGCAAGACGAATTTCACCGCCCAGTCGGTCGACATCACAGGTACCGGCGCCGGATCGATCGGCATCGATCTGGCCCAGACCGTCGGCGGCTCGACGATCGTCATCATCAATGGCGGCGTCATTGCCAATGTCGGCACCGGCGTCCGCCTCGGCATCTCCGGCTCGCTGGTCAATTCTGCAAATGCCCAGTTCACATTCGGCGGCGGCTCGATCTCGGGCGTCACTGCGTCGCTCGACGCGCGCGGCCTCAACCAGACGCTCGGTAGCTATGCCTTTGGATCGACGACCTTCGTCGGGCCGCAGCTCTTCGACGCCCAGAATCTAATCTTCGTCGGCGCCTCGGCCACCGGTTCGGGCACAGGCTCGTCGCTGCTGGACCTGGCCTCGATCGCCACCGCCGATGCCAACACCGACGGCACGGCGATCTTCGTGCTGGTCAACCGTGGCACGGACATCAACGACGCCGACGGCTTCTCGCTCAGTGCCGGCCAGACGCTTGCTTCCTTCGGCAACGGACGACAGTTCTCGCTCGGCGGCGTGCCGATCAACGTGACCGGCGCCAACGTCCAGCACAGCACCACCATATCGGACGCCGGCGGCGCCGCGACGCTGACAAACACCGGTGGCGGCGACACGGTCACATTGGCCAACAACACGTCGCTGCTCGACTTCAACTTGTCCAATGCAGGCGGCGGCAACGGCATCTATGGCAACAACGTCACCAACGTCGCACTGACGGGGCTGACGATTTCGGGTGCCGACCTCAATGGTGTACTGCTCGCGGGTGCCAGCAGTGTCACGGGTTCCAACCTGACGTCGTCGGGCAATGGCGGTGCCGGTCTCTCGCTCCAGGGTGGTGGCACCTACGCCTTTACCGGCACGACCACGCTTACCGGCAATACGGGTACTGGACTGCTGATCGGCAGTGGCTCCGGCAGCTACAGTTTCGACACGCTCAACGCGACGGGCAACGGCTCCAGCGGCGTCGTTGCCACCGGCTCGTCGGCGGGTCTGCTGACGATCGACGGCGGAACCATCTCCGGCAACGCATCTTCCGGTTTCGACGCCACAGGCCTCGGCCTCGATGTCACGCTGAGCAGCCTGAGCCAGACCGGTGGCGCGACCGGCATCAACCTCAACGGCGTTTCCGGAAGCTTCGCCGTTTCCGGCACGACGACGATTTCCAACACCACCAGCCACGGTATCTCGATCGTCAGCAGCTCGGCGACGGTCGGCTTCGCGGGCGCAGTCACGATCAGCAATGCCGGCGGAAGCGGCATCCTGCTCGACGGCAACTCGGGCGCAGTCAGCTTCGCCGACGTGGCGATCAGCCAGCCAAGCACCAATGGCATCGACGTCCAGGGCGTCAACGGAACGATCAGTTTCCAGAACATCGACGTTACCGGCGTCTCGGCTACCGGAACAGGGCTCGACCTGTCGGGCAGCAGCTCGACCTTCACGGCAACGACGCTCGACATTGCCGGAACCGGCGGCACCTCGACGGGTATCGACCTCTCCGGCACCTCGGGCGGCACCGTCACGATCGGCAGCGGCGTTATTTCGGGCGTCGGCACCGGTGTCCAGATGGGCCCCAATGGGGCGATCGGCGCGACTGCGAACACCACTTTCTCGTTTGGCGGTGGCTCGATCACCGGCTCTGTCGCCTCGCTCGATATGCGCGGGCTTCTGGCCGGCAGTGGCACCTATGCCTTCGGCATGACCGCACTGGTCGGTCCGCAACTGTTCGACACGGCCAATCTGATTTTCGTCGGATCGTCCAACACCGGTTCGGGCACCGGTTCGAGCGTCAACGACCTCATCAACGCCGCCGCCGCCGACGACCTGACCACTGACGCCAACACGATCTTTGTCTTCGTCAAGTCTTCGGCACTCGATCTCATCAACACTGACGCCGATGGCTTCACGCTTGCCAACGGCCAGTCGGTGGTGTCCTTCGCCAATGGCGCGACGGTCGACCTGGGAGCGCCGCCTGCCAACGTCACCGGCGCCAATGTCGTCACCGGCGCGACCCAGGTGGATCCCTTCGGCCATGGTGGCGCGGTTCTCAACAACGCTGCCGGCAGCGCCATCAACCTCGCCAATGGCAACCTCGTCCAGAACCTCACCGTCAGCAATGGCGGCTCGGGTGCTGCCATCGACGGGACGAGCATCTCGGGCCTCAATGTTGCCGGCGTCACGATCGCCAGCGCTGTTACCGGACTCGACCTGACGGGTGCTGCTGGCGCGATCGGCGTGCAGAATCTTGCCATCCAGTCTGCCCAGACCGGCATCCTGCTGGCCAACACGGCTGCCACCGTTACCTTCACCGGCGCCAATACGATCGGCAGCGTCAGTGGCACCGCGCTGTCGTTCAACAATTACAGCGGCACGGCGACCTTCGCCAATCTCGACATTTCGGGCGCATTCACCGGTATCAGCATCGCCGGCGGCTCCACCGGCACGATGAGCTTCGACGCGGCGAGCTCGATTGCCAACAGTGCGGGCATGGCGTTCAACATAGATAGCTCGACGCCCGACCTGACCTATGACGGCACCATCAACCACAGCAGCGCGGCAAGCGCTGTGCGCGTCAGCTCCATGACCGGAGGCAGAGCGACATTCGGAGGTGCAATCACCGCCAGTACCGGCGTGGCCAATGCCATCGACCTCACCAGCAATGCCGGCAGCACGATCAATTTCACTGGTGCCCTTAGCCTGACCACGGATGGCGGCTTCGGTTTCAGGGCCATCGATGGCGGCACGGTGTCGGTGACGGCGGCCGGCAACACCATCAGCACCGGCGCCGGCGTGATGGAACGCGGCATCCAACTCGGCGGCACCGGCCTGACGATTGGCACTGGCGGAATCAGTTTCGCCAGCGTGACCGTCGACGGCTCCGGTGGCACAGTGCCGACCGGCATCCTCATCGAGAACACCAGCGGCGGCAACGTCACCTTCGGTACCGTCAACATTAGCCGTGCCATGGGCGACGCCATCCGGCTGACAAATGTTCAGAGCGGCACCTATACCTTTGGTGGTACGACCACCATCGCAATGGTTGGCGGAACGGGTCCGGGCTTCGCCGTCCAGGGCAGTGCCGCCACCATCAACGTCAACAACCTGGTCACGTCCAATGTCGCCGGCGCCGACGTCAGCCTGACCAACAACACCGGTACGATCTCGATCGGCGGTACCATCACCAATGGCGGCTCCGGCGACGGCGTCGTCGTTTCGGGCGGCAGCGCTGCGATCACCATCGGAGCCTCGATCTCGAGCTCGGCCGTCCTGGGGGGCAATGCCGTCAAGATCGACGGCATCACAGGCGGCTCGGTTGCGTTCACCGGTCCTGTCACCTCGACCAGCTTCGGCAACCTGTTGACTATCGGCGCGACGACTGCGCCGACCGGCGGCACGATCAGCTTCACCGGCTCGGCGCTGACCGCGAGCGGCGGCGGAACGGTGACGATGGCCGGGCTCGGCACCGGTGCGACCTTCAACGCCAGCGCGCCGCTGTCGATTTCCAACACAACCGGGACCGGCTTGCTGGTGACCAATGTCGCCGGCAGCGCCACTTTCGGTTCCGTCACGGTCAGTGACGCCGCGACCGGCATCGGTCTCGGCAACAACACCGGCACCGTTGCATTCGGCGCTACCAGTGTGACCAATGTAGGGCTGGGCCAGACCGGTGTCAGCGTGTCCGGGACCAATGCGGGTACGGTGTCCTTCGCCAGCCTCGGCATCGCCATGTCCGGCAATGGTGCTACCGGCATCAGCTTCGCCAATGCGGTGATGAACGGGAACTTCACCGCCACTGACTTCGACCTGAGCAGCGACAGTTCGCTCGGCACGACGGCAGTGGATTTGTCCAACACCACCGGCACGGGTACCATCCAGCTCGGCGACGCGGGCGCGCCCGGCAACACGACCGCTGCCACCATCGGCGGCAGCGGGAACGGACCGGCGATCGGCTTTCAATTCACCAGCACGACGGCCGTCAACTTCATTTATGGCGATGGCGAGGGGACAGTCGACAAGCTGTCGACGGTGAAGGCCGTCGACATCATGGCCTCGACTGGCGCCTTCCCCGTCGCCGGAACTTACAATTTCAAGGACGTCGACGGCGCCAATGGCGGTTTCGTCGGCGATATCTCGGAGGCGCAAGGGCCGACGGTCTATTACGTCGACCAGAACGGCACCGGCAACGGCACGGCAGCAAATCCGGGATCTATCGAGGGCGCGGAAGCCTCGGGCGCCGACGTCATCGTCTTCATCGACACGTCGGTAAACGGCACCAGCGACTTCATCGACATGATGCTGGCGCAGCAGGTCGGTGCCGGCAACAACACCTTCAACCTGGCCGATGGCCAGGTGGTGATCGGACTTAAGGCAGGCGAATCCATCGACACGGCGCCGCTCGGCGCCGTCGGCGGTGGCCTTGGCAATGCCTTCAGCTTCAGCGGCATCAGCTCGTCGACGATCATCGATGCACCCAGCGGCATCGACACCGTGCTTCCGACGTTGACCACCGCCAACGGCAACACGATCAGCTTCACCGGCACGGCGAGCATCGACAACGTCATTATCGCCAACACCGGTGCCTCAGGCATCGGCATCCAGGGCAGCGACATCACCAAGTTGATGCTCAGCCGCGCCATGATCGCTGGTGGCGGTGGTGGCGCGCTGTCGCTGACCGACGGTGTTGCCAATGGCGAGATCGCGCTGTCGGACCTGATCCTGTCGGCGACCGGCGGCAACATCGGCGTCGTCGATGGTGCGGTGGGGGCGGGAGTCCTGAAGGTCAGTGCCTTCTCCGACGTCACGCTGCTGGGCAACAATGGCGAAGTCGGCGGCTTCATTCTTGGGGGCGTGGTCTTTGACGCCAACGCGGCGACCGCCGGCATCGACCAGGTCGATGGCGGTGCCTTCGTCGCCGGCACCGCGGCCAACCGTGTTGGCGGCTTTGGTCTTTTGCTGGACGATACGATCTCCGGCAATCTGAAGTTCGACACGACGAACATTGCCGTCCAGCAGGCATCGAACGTGCTCTTTGGCGGCAATGTCGCACTCGGCATCTACGCCAACGCTCTCGACGGTTCCGGAAGCACGCTTGATTTCGGCACGGCGACGGTCGACATCGCGGGCGGCGGAACGGCCGGCAGCTTCTTCAACGGCGCGTATCTGCTGGTCAACAGCACCAACAAGATTGGCTTCTCCGGCGCCACCAGCTTCACCGGCACGAACGGTGTCGGCGGCATCTCCGCCAACAGCGCGGCAGCCACTGGCGGCGAGCTGTTCTTCGCCAGCGCCAGCAACGCGTTCAATGTCAATGGTCCGGCACTGGACGTCTCGAATATTGCGCTCACCAATGGTGCTGCGGGCCCGGCACAGTTCGGTTCTATCAATGTGACCGGCGGCCAGAACGGCATCAAGCTGCTTAACCTGATCGCCTCGCCGACGGTCCAGTTCAACGGCCCGGTCACCATCGCCAATACCACGGTCAACGCAATCCAGCTCGACAACGTCACCAACGGCGTTTCGGTGACCTTCGCCGGGACCGTCGGGATCACCAATGCCGGCCAGGGCGGCGTCAAGTGGCAGCGCTCCGCCGGCAGTACCGATACGCTGACTTTCGCCGGTGGTCTCGACATCCAGAACAATGCTGGGGTCGGCTTCAATGCCACCTACGGCAATGTCGTGCTGTCGGGTGCTGCGACCAGAAACATCGCCATGACGAATGGGCGTGCGCTGGTCATCAACGGCGCCAATTTCAGCAACGGTGCTGCCGGCGCGGCCGAGTTCAACAATGTCAGCGCCAACGGCTATCTCAGCGGTGGCGGCATTGACATCAATGCCGGCTCCGGCGCCGTCCGCTTCGGCGGGACGGTGACCCTGTCACCGGATGCCGCCACGGTCGGAACCGCCTACGGCATCAGCATCGGTGGCGGCACGACGGGCACCTACACCTTCGCCGGTTCGACCACCATCACAGGCGGGGCCGACGACAATGGCGTCTACATCAGGAACACCGGCGCCGGGCTGACCGTCGACTTTACCGGGCCGCTGAACGTCACCACCGGCATGAATGCCGTCGACCTCAACGACACGACAGGCAATCTGGCGGTCTCGATCCAGCACGCATCGAGCAGCCTGACCTCCACGAACGCGGCTGGGACGGCATTCCTGGCCGTTGGCGGCAGCGGAACGATCAGCAGCGCCGCATCGATCTCGAGCGTCGGTCTCGGTGCGTCGATCACCGGTCGTTCGGGTGGAACCGTCACCATCTCAGGCAACATCACCCAGGCGCTGCGCGGCGTCGAGGTCAATGGCGGCAGCGGCGGCAGCGTCGTCTTCTCCGGCACGCAGAAGACCCTCAACACTGGCACCTTCAACGCCGTGCGTGTGTTCTCGCCGACGGCGGTCAGCTTCATCAATGGCGGCCTCGACATCGACACCACGACGGGCACCGGCATCAGTGTCAACGGCACCGGCGGCACCGCGAGCGTCGCCGTCTCCGGCGCGGGCAACACGATCAACACCGGATCCGGCACGGGTGTCACCGTCACCGGCGGCGTCGGTGCAGTCGCTGTCGACATCAATTCGGCGATCGCCTCGACGAGCGGTCTGGCGGCCAATGTCCAGGGCGTCACGTCGGGCACGGTTACGCTGTCGGGCGATCTGAACGCGGCCGGTATCGCCGCGAACAGCAACAGCGGCGGCACCATCGACTTCTCGGGCGCGACGAAGATCCTGACCTCTGGCATCGCGAACGCCGTCAACCTGACCAACAATGCCGGCGCGACGATCAATTTCAGCAATGGCGGGCTGGCGATCAGTGCCACCAGCGGCAGCGGCTTCAGCGCCAGCGGCGGCGGCACCATCAGTGTCGGCACCGGCGTCAACGCAAACACGATCACCACGACGACTGGCACGGCTCTGAGCCTCGACGGCGCCACCGTCGGCGCGGCAGGCCTGAATTTTGCGACGGTTTCAGCGAACGGCGCGGCCACGGGCATTGTGCTGAACAATGTAAGTTCGAGCGGCGGTGGCGCCATCGCGCTGGGCACCGTCAACCTCCAGGGCATCACCGTCCGTGGTGTCGACATCTCCGGCACGCTGGGGACTGCGGTCTCCTTCAACGACCTGGACATCGGCCTGAACGGCTCGGCGGTTGCCTTCGACCTCAATGGCGCCACCATCAACGCCGCTGTCACGGCCAACGACTTCGACGTGACCAATTCGGGCGCGGCGGGCACCTCGATCGGCGTCGACCTGCGCGGTGCCATAGGCGGCCAGACCGTGCGGCTCGGCGATGCCGTCGTCGGCGGCAACAGCTCGAGCATTGCAGGCGTCAATACCGGTATCTACCTCAACAGCTCGACCAACCTTGCCTTCACCTATGGCGACGGCGAGTCTGCCACCGACAAGCTGTCGACGATCGGCGCCAATGTGGCGATCGACGCCAGCAGCGCGCCGGTCGCCGGCAGCTACGACTTCCAGGACGTCGACTTCCAGGCGAGCCCTGGCCTCGGCTTCGGCATCGGCAAGGTCTATTTCGTGGATTCGGACGGCGCCATCGGCGGCGGCAACGGGTCGGGCATCGACGGCGCCAACCCGATGACGCTGGCAGAGGCCGAGGCGGTCGCGGGCGTTAACGACATCATCGTCCTGATCAACAACGGTAGCGTCATCACGGCTGCCGGCACCAACGCCGACAACACGCTCAATCTTGCTGCCGGCACGCAGGTGCGCGGCTTCGGCAATGGTGCGATCAACCTGGCGATGACGGTGCCGAGCACGATCCAGCTCGCCAGCAACACAATCTCCATCGCCGCCGTCGGTAGCGGTGCGGCGACGCTTACCAGCAGCGCCGGCAGCAACGTCATCACGCTGGGCGCCAGCGGCAACATCATCGACGGCTTCATCCTCGACGGCAGCCCGGCGGGTGCGGCGCGCGGTATCAAGGACAATGGCGGCGGCGCTTCCGGCACCGCGGTGACCAACATGACGATCAGGAACTTCCTGATCGCTGGTATCGAGATCACGCCTTCGTCCAGCACGACGATCAACAACGTCGTGTTCTCGGACAACGGGTCCGACGCGATCCTCAACGCCTCGAACACCACCATCACCAATGTGACAAGTAGCGGCGCGACAGGCATCGCGCTCGACATCCGCAACGCCAGCGGCACGACGACGCTCGGCAACATCTCGATCACCGGCGCTGGTACCGGCGGCATCTCCTTCGGCGGCGTCTCCGGCCCGGCCGGCACGATCACCGCCACCAACGTCGACATCGGCGGCGCCAACGCCCTTGCCATAACCGGCGGCAATGCCGCGATCAGCTTCGATGCCGCAAGCTCCATCGCCAACAGCTCGGGCACGGCGGTGACGATCGCCAACCGCACCGGCGGCAGCTTCAGCTTCGCTGGCTCGGTCGTGGCAAATGGCGCGGCGAGCGGCATCAGCGTCTCGGGCGCCACGGCGGCAAGCGCGGTGAGCTTCACCGGAACCGTCGACCTCGGCACCACGACCGCCATGACCGGCACTGCCGTTGCCATCAACAACAATGGCCAGGCCTCCACGGTGACCTTCGCCAACCTCGACGTCGTCTCCAGCGGCACGACCGGCTTCTCGGTCAGCAATGGCGGCACGGTCAACGTCACCACCGGCACGATCGCCGCCACCTCGGCGCAGGCCGTGTCGCTCAGCGGCGTCGCCGCCACCGCCACCTTCACCACGGTCACCTCGACCGGCGGCACCAACAATGTCGGCCTGACCAACGTCACCGGCACGGTCAATCTGGGCACGGGCACGCTGTCCGGAGCTGGGGGAGTGGCGTTCCTCGTCGGCGGCGGATCTGCCAATGTCGACTATGCCGGCACCATCGCCAAGACGACGGCCGGCAATGTCGTCAGCATCGCCGGCCGCACCGGCGGCACGCTGACCCTGTCCGGCAGCCTCAGCGCGACGGGCGGTGTGGCCAATGGCATCTCGGTCAGCGGCAACAGCGGTGGCATGATCAACTTCTCGGGTTCGACCAAGACCCTGACGACGGGCGCAAACACGGCAGTCAGCCTCGCCAGCAACACCGGCACGACCATCAATTTCACCGGTGGCGGATTGGCCATCTCCACGACGTCAGGCGCCGGTTTCAGTGCCACGGGCGGCGGCACGTTCAGCGTCCAGGGCTCGAATAACACGATCGCTTCGACGACCGGCACGGCGCTCACCGTCACCAGCACGACCATCGGCGCAAATGACCTGACCTTCCGCAGCATTTCGTCCAACGGTGCCGCCAACGGCATCGTGCTCAACACCACGGGTGCTCTTGGCGGCCTGACGGTGACCGGCGACGGCGGCGGCAGCAACAACGGCTCAGGCGGTATCATCCAGAATTCGAGCGGAGACGGCATCAGCCTGAACAACACCGCGCAGGTGCGGCTCGCCCGGATGAACATCACCAACAACCTTGGCAGCGGCATCGGTGGTTCCACGATCAACGGGCTGCTGATCGAGCGGTTCAACATCAGCGGCAACGGCAATGACGCTGGGACCGACGAATCCGGCATCAATGTTTACGAGCTGACCGGCACCCCATTTGGTGGCACGAACGACACCGGAATCATCGACTCGGTGATCAGCAACAACCACGAGTTCGAAATCCAGATAACGAACACGGCCGGCACGCTCAGCGATTTCCGTCTGACCAACAACACCATCAGCAGCAACGGCCCGGTCGGCGGAGCCCATGGCAATCTCGTCAACTTCCTGGGCCTGGGCACGGCCAACATGACGCTGAATGCGAGTGGCGGCAGCTACACCGGCGCCGCGCCGGACACGGCGACGGGTCTGCATATCGACCATTCGGGCACCGGTGGGTTGATGACGGCCAACGTCAATGGCGGCACGTTCACCAACAACAACGTCGCCGTGAGCGTGTCGTCGGCAAATGGCGGCAATCTCGATTTCGACATCAATGGCGTCACCGCCACCGGCAATCGTGCACATGGTCTCAATCTTTTTGTTGGTGCGTCGAGCACAGGAGCGGTTACCGGAACCTTCCGCAACAACATCATCGGCACGGCAGGTGTCACAGGATCGGGTGCCGATCTCGGCTTCGGTATTCGTGTCCAGAACGAGGGCAGTACCACAACTGCAAATGCGGTTACGGTATTGATCGAAAATAACACAGTGCGCGAACTTGCCAATTTCGCGGCGATCAATGTCAACCAGGGCATCGTCGGCCAGGCGTTTACCCGCACCCAGAACGTCACGGTCCGGAACAACATTATTTCCGATGTAGACAACAGTCGCGGCATCACCATCCAGCAGAACAACAGCACGGCCCCAGGCATCATGAACGCGACCATTCATGGCAACACGTTTGCCAATGTCGCTGGCCAAGCCGGCGACGGGACCGAGATCCGGCTTCGCCAGCTGGCTGGTGGAACGTTCAATCTGGTTCAGCTCAGCGCGGCTGATCTCGCAACGCTGAACGGGCTCACCCTGGCGGATCTTAGCATTGGAGGGACAATCACCTTCGGGGCGGCGCCACCACCGCTGCCTTGACCGGCATTCATCTCTTGCTCGGATGGTCCGGATTGGGTGAATAGTGTCTAAGATGTCTTGAAATATAATTTCAGTAGTTGATATAATAGTTGTTTTAGTAGACAGTTCTAATTCTTGATTCTAGATTGAAATGGGTTGAGGGGCGATCATGGCGGAACCATTTCTATCGGAAATTCGCATCATGTCCTTTGCGTTTGCGCCCAGAGGCTGGGCATTGTGCAATGGACAGCTTCTTCCGATAAACCAGAACCAGGGATTGTTTTCTCTTCTGGGCACGACGTTCGGCGGCGATGGCCGGGTGAATTTTGCCCTGCCGGACTATCGCGGTCGGCTGCCGATCCATGTCGGCTCCAACCATACGCTGGGTGAACGTGGTGGTGAGCCGGCGCATACGCTGTCGATCTCCGAAATACCCACTCACACCCATGTTCTCAGCGGGTCCAGTTCGCAAGGTGACGCCGTCAATCCGCGACCGCAGAACACCAACGGCACGGTGTTTGCCAAGGACCCGGGCAACACCTACTCGGCGAGCGCGCAGAGTTTGGTGGCTTTGAAAGCCGGCAGCATCAGCAACGTCGGCGGCAGCCAGGCGCATCTCAACATGCAGCCGTTCCTGACGCTCAGCTTCTGTATCGCCCTCCAGGGCATCTTCCCTTCGCCGACCTGAGGAGGCAAAGCCATGGCACAGCCCTATGTTGGCGAGGTTCGCATGTTTGCCGGCAATTTCGCGCCGGCGGGATGGATGTTCTGCGAAGGTCAGCTGCTGCCGATCTCCGAAAACGAGACGCTGTTCAACCTCATCGGTACGACCTATGGCGGCGACGGTGAGAGCACGTTCGCGCTGCCCGATCTGCGCGGCCGGGTGCCGCTGCACCAGGGCAATGGATTTATCCTGGCCGAAACCGGCGGCGCCGAGGAGATCACGCTGACCATCGGCCAGATACCCGCGCACTCCCATCCCTTGCTCGGCTCGACAGTCAATGGCGCTCAGCCGGCACCCGAGGGTAACGTCCTGGCCAGCTCGACTGTGATCACACCCTACGCTCCGGAGACGGTGACTGTAGCTATGGCGCAAGCCGCGGTGGGATCGGTCGGCGGCAGCCAGCCGCACGCCAACTTCCAGCCCTATCTCTGCATCAATTTCATCATCTCGCTTTTTGGAATTTTCCCGTCGCCGACCTGAGAGGAAGCAATGGCCGACCCCTTCGTCGCCGAAATCCGTATTTTTCCCTTCAACTTCGCGCCCAGGGGGTGGGCGTGGTGCGACGGCCAGTTGTTGCCGCTGTCGCAGAACACCGCCCTGTTCTCGCTGCTTGGCACGACCTATGGCGGCAATGGCAAGTCCAATTTCGCCCTGCCCGATCTGCAGGGACGAACGCCGATGCACCCCGGCCAGGGACCGGGGCTGTCGCTGCACGATCTCGGCGAAACAGGCGGGGAAGAGACGGTGACCCTGCTCGAATCCGAGATCCCGACGCATTCGCATAGCTTGATGGTGACAAACGAGGATGGCACGCAAGGTTCGCTGACGGCAGACATTACCGTGGCCACCTCGGTTGGCGGCAAGCTTTACCAGACCAATGTCTCAGCCAATCTGACAAGCATGAATGCCAATGCTCTCGCACCCGCCGGTGGCGACGCAGCACACAACAATCTGCAGCCCTATCTCACCTGCTATTTCTGTATCGCGCTGCAGGGTGTCTTCCCGCCCAGAGGCTAATGAATTTCGAGCCACGCAGGACCAACATCATGGCCAAGAAAGCAGCTCCAAAGTCGACGGCGCGTGATAGCGCCGGCAAGAACGCAACCGCCAAGAAGCCTGTTGCAGCCAAGGCACCAACCGCAAAGGCAACGTCGACGCCGGTAGCGAAGAAGGCGGCGGCCAAGTCGGCGCCCGCATCGAAGGCGAAAGCCGCGCTTGCTTCGGCCACGAAGAAAACGGCCCTTGCCAAGGCGTCTGCCTCGACGGCGAAAGCAACAACGCCCGTCAAAGCCTTGGCCGTGCGCGCGAAACGGTCGAGTGGACCGGCCTTGCGCCACCTGCCGCCTGGCGTGAAGTTTTTCGAGCTGTCACGGCTGATGGTCATCGCCATCGATGGCAACAGTCAGCTCGTGCAGAAGGCGCAGAACGGTCCCAATGGCCCCTGGGCCAAGGCTTGGTCGCCTGTCGCGCCGGGCACCTACGCCATCATGGCGACAGGCTTGACGCGCGATGGCCGGGTCGCAGTGGTGGCACAGCCGTCCGGCGGCCCGCAACTCGTCTTCATCACCGAAGACGCCAACCAGGTTGGGCCGATCGAGAAATGGAACCCGCCGGTCAACATCGGCGCGGTACCGGGCGCAACGGGCTATCAGAGCATGTCGATGGCACGGGATGCCGACGGTCTGATTGAGATCTTTGTCGTTACCGCCAATGGCCAGATCTGGTGGATACGGGAGAACCCGCCCAAGGTCGTGGAGAAGACGGTCACCGTCACGCCGCCCGGCACCGACAAGCCGATCACCATAACCGTGCAGGAGCTGGCGCCGCCAGACAAGCCGTGGAGCGACTGGCAGCAGATACCGGGCAGCGTCGTTGCCATATCAGCCAAGCGTCAGGGCGATGGCCGCATCGTCCTTTTCGGCATCAATTCGGGCCTCAATCTCTACCGCTGCCAGCAATCGGTGGCGCGCACGACCGCTGTCGGCCAGTGGACGCCCTGGGTGATGATGAACACGCCGACGACAGGCACGTTTGTGGGAATGTCACCGGTGCTGGGGCCCGGCGGCGGGCTCAATTTCTTCGGCCTGACCAGCAATGGCCAAGTGGTCCACACCAGGCAGCAGCCGGCGGGATCGGATACGTGGACGCCATGGGCGACACCGGGCTTCTCGCGCACGCCCATCTACACGCTCGCCAGCGGCATCCAGGGCGACAACGACATAGTCCTTGTCGGCAGCGACCGCAGTTTCGTTCATCAGTTCAATGCGCAGAACAGCGCGCGCACGCAGAACTGGACCGGCTGGCGCGATTTTTCCAGTTCCGACAGCAATGTCGAATTCAAGCTCGACTACAACGCGGATGGCCGGCTGATGCTGTTCAGCCATGCGACGAGATCTCCGGCCGGAGGCGGCCTGTGGGCCAAGCGCCAGACAGCGTTTGACAGCACGGAATGGGACCTCGACTGGGATCAACTGGCCGACGGCGGCATCCGCCGCTTCTCGGTGGTGCGTGACCTGACGCCGCCGGTCTGATGACTGCAATTCTGAGGGGTAAGGCCGAGACCGTCTCGGCGGGAAGTCTGTCGTCCTGGCGTCGTTCTCGCCAGGCGGGTCTGAGTTTCCGGCCGGCTGGTGATCAGGACCTGCCGTTCCTGTCGGCGCTGTATGCCTCGTCGCGATGGCAGGAGCTCGAGCCGACGGGATGGTCGGAGGGCCAGAAACAATCATTCCTGGCACAGCAGTTTGCCGCCCAGCACCATCACTACATCAAGCATTATCCCGGTGCCGAACGGCTCGTCATCGATCATGCGGGCCGTCCCATCGGCAGGCTCTATGTCGCGCGCTGGCAGGATGAGCACCGTATCGTCGATGTCGCTTTCGTAGCCGAGGCCTGCGGCCAGGGCTACGGCGCGGCCGTGCTGGGCGACGCGCTCGACGAGGCTTTCGCAGCGGGCAAGCGCGCCTCGATCCACGTCGAAAAGAACAATCCGGCGAAGCGGCTCTATCTCAGGCTGGGTTTCACCGTCGTCGAAGACAAGGGCGTCTACGACCTGATGGCGGCGTTTCCGCCCGGCTCGCAGCCGTCATGACGCGTTCAGTTGAACACGGCCTCGTAGAACACGGCAGTCGCGTCGGCCGACACTGGCACGATGAAGATGTCGTCGGCGAAATCGGCGCCGACAAAGCGGTACGTTGCCTGCTGCAGGGCAGCATTGCGCGGCCCCTTGAACTGCAGCGAAAAGCCGCCGCCCGGGCGCGCGCTCGAGGACAGTGGGCGCACCGCATGCAATTCGAGCCGCAACTGCGTGCCGCCGGCGTCGACGGTGAAGGTCTGCCCGACAGAGCTTTCAAAATCCGAAGCCGAAATCATCTGGTCCGCCCACTAGTGTACAATCCGAGAAGCACCCAATCTTGCTGCTTGCCAGTGTCCTGTCCATAGTCGCAGTACAGTTTCACGACATTGCCAACTCTATGAAGCAAATATCAAGACGATCGCGCAGTCGCCACGCGATCCGAGCCGCCGGAAGGACTTAACCGATGACCGAACCGACGACCGAAACCAAAGCCGTGGAAGGTGCCGCGGCCGCCGGCCTGCCGCTGTTCTATTCCAGGCCCGAGGCGCTCAACCCGGCACGGCATGGCTCGCTCGGCCTGACGGCGCGCAGTGATTTTTCCTTCGCCCGCGAGGCGCATGCCATCCCGGTGGTGGCATCCGAAATGCCGGCAGCGATGCGCTCCTATCCGATCGTCTTTATCGGGGCCGCCAAGGCGCCTGTCGTCATCACCGGATTGCGCCAGAACGAAAACCTCTTCGTCGAGGCAAGCGGCAAGTGGCTCGAGCCGCATTACATCCCGGCCTATGTCCGCCGCTACCCCTTTATCCTCGCCAACGACTCCGGAACGGGCACCGGCCGGCTGACCTTGTGCGTCGACCGCGCCAGCGAGCGCGTCACCGAGGTATCCTCCAGCGCCGGCAAGGTCGCACCGTTCTTCAATGCGGCGGAAGCCAGCGAGGCAAGCAAGCAGGCGCTCGCCTTCTGCAACCAGTTCCAGATCGATTTCAATGCCACCCGCGCGATGGTGGAAAAGATCGACGCCCACGGCCTGTTTGCGCCGCGCCAGAGCACGGTCACGCTCGAAGGCGGTGAAGTGCTCAACGTCACCGATTTCCAGGTCATCGACGAGCCGGCATTCAACAAGCTCTCCGACGAAGCCTTTCTCGATTTGCGCAGATCGGGCGCGCTCGGGCTGGTCTATTGCCACCTCGCATCGAGCAACAGCTGGACCTCGCTCGTCTACCAGGCTTCGCAGCGGCGGCTCGTCACGGGCGTCTGATTTTTCACGACGAAGCTGGGAGAGCCGTTGCGCGGCTCTCTTTTGGAGGGGCGTCGGGGTGACCCGTTGCGGTCGACCGGCCACGGAACAAATTCCTGTCTGCACCGTTGCCATCTGGTTGCAGAAGGAAAAATCATGGCTGACACCCCCAAAACCGAAGTTCCTGGTATCGACGGCATCCAAAAGTCGGTCGAAAAGCAGATCTCCGAACTGCGCAAGGAGATCGCCAAAATCAACAAATCCCTTACCGACCGCAGCTTGGACCTTGTCGCGGAAGCACGCGACACGGCGCACGGCGTCATTGAGGGGGCGTCGATGCGGACGTCGCGAGCGGCCCGGCAGCTTCGCTCGCAAGCCCAATCTGTCTCCGAGGCCGCCCGCGAGAATCCGGCAACGACCGGTGCCGTGATTGGTTTGGCAGGTTTGGTCGGGTTCATGATCGGCTTTGCGATCGCGAAAGGCTCAAACGGTGAGGGTGGCCGCTGGTATTGAACGATCACAGCGCCACCAGCCGGCCCCATTCCATTCAGTTCCCATAGGAGAACCCCATGGCTTCATCCGTGCTCATCGGTATCCTGATCACGTTCCTGGTGATCATACTTGTGCTTTATCTGGTTCAGCGCCTGCCCATCGACGCCAAGATGCGGCAGATTGCGCAGATAATTGTGATCATTATCGGTATTGTTTCGCTGCTTAAATACTTGGCAGTCTTTTAGCCGGCTGTGCCACGACAACAAAAAGCGGCCTTTGAGCCGCTTCTTGTCAGCATCGGGCGCCATGCGCCAAGCGTATCAGCACCGCCACATATCTGGTCAGCCCGTCGCCTTACAGCACGTGGGACAGGAACTCGCGCGTGCGCGGCGATTGCGGGTTGGCGATCATTTCGCGCGGTTCGCCGCGCTCCTCGACGACGCCGCGATCCATGAAGATCAGCTGGTCGCCGACCTCGCGGGCGAAGCCGATCTCGTGGGTGACGACGACCATGGTCATGCCGCTCTCGGCCAGGTCGCGCATGACCACCAGCACCTCGCCGACGAGCTCCGGATCGAGCGCCGAGGTCGGCTCGTCGAACAGCAACACCTTTGGGTTCATCGCCAATGCTCGCGCGATCGCGACGCGCTGCTGCTGTCCGCCGGAAAGCTGGCGCGGATAGGCGTCTGCCTTGGCCGATAGCCCGACGCGCTCGAGCAGCGCATGGGCCTTGTCCTTGGCTTCGGCCTTGGACATGCCCTTCACCATGATCGGCGCTTCGATCAAATTCTCCAGTGCGGTCATGTGCGAGAACAGGTTGAAGGACTGGAATACCATGCCGATGTCGGCACGGCGTTGGCACAAAAGCTTGTTGTTGACCTCGTAGAGCTTGCCGTGGCGCAGGTCGTAGCCGACGAATTCGCCGTCGACCAGGAGCACGCCGCCGCTGACCTCTTCGAGATGGTTGATGCAGCGCAGGAAGGTGCTCTTGCCCGAACCCGACGGTCCGATGACACAGGCGACAGAGCCGGTCGGCACGTTGAGGTCGATGCCTTTCAGCACTTCGACTGCGCCGAAGGACTTGCGCACGCCGCGTGCGAACACCATCGAATTGTCGGGAACGCCGAAGCGGGCCTGGTTTTCTGCTTTCGATGTCATGCTGGCTGTGCCACCCGTCCGAACCTGAAGGCGCGTTTCAGCGTGTCGCCGAAGGAGGCGCCCTGCTGCAGGTCGCTTCTGCCGTAATATTGCTCGATGTAGTGCTGGCAGATCGACAGGATGGTGACGACGAACAGATACCAGAAAGCCACGACGATCAGCAGCGGGATGGTCTCGAAGGTGCGCGCATAGATGCTCTGCGCGGCATAGAGCAAATCGTTGACGGCGATGATGGTGACCAGCGATGTCGTCTTCAGAAGGTTGATCGTTTCGTTGCCGGTCGGCGGCACGATGAAGCGCATTGCCTGGGGCAGCGTGATGCGGCGCAGGATCAGCCGGTGGTTCATGCCGAGACTGCCGGCAGCCTCGGTCTGGCCTGAAGCCACCGAGTTGATGCCGGCGCGCACGATCTCGGCCATGTAGCCGGCTTCATGCAGCGACAGCGCGATGACGGCCGCCACGAAAGGTGTCATGAAATCGTTGGTCTTGACCGTGAACAGCGTGCCGATGAAGGGCAGCGTCAGCGAGAACTCGCGCACCACCAGTGCCAGGTTGAACCAGAAGATCAGCTGGATCAGCGCCGGTGCGCCGCGGAAGAACCAGATGTAGGCGCTGGCAAAGGCGTTCAGGATGCGGCTCGGCGACAGCCGCATGATGGCGACGATGGTGCCGATGACGATCGCCAGCACCATGATGGTGACGGTCAGTACCAGCGTCTGGCCGAGGCCGCGCATGATCGAGGGGTGGAACAGGTACTTTCCGACTGTCGGCCAGTCGAAGGCGGGATTGGTGGCCAGCGCCTTGAGGATCAGTCCGAGGATAGCCAGCGTGATCGCTGTGCCGACCCACAGGCCATAGTGGCGCAGCGGCACGACTGTCAGCGCCTCCGGCGGCGGCGTTTGCGTTTCGGCCCGGTCCATTCAGCCGCCCTCCCAGCAGTGCTGATGGCCGGCGAAGGTTCCATGTCCCTCGCCGGCCTTTCGTATTACTTGCGGATCTTGTCGGCGCTGTCGACGATATAGGCTTCGTCGATCATGGCGCTGGTCATGCCGTACTTGGCCATGATCGTCTTGTAGGTGCCGTTCTTGATCAGCTCGTTGACGCCGGCGGCCAGCATGTCGGCCGTTTCCTTGTCACCCTTGGGGATGGCGATGCCGAGCGGTGCGACGTCGTAGAGACCCGGAACGACCACCATCTGCCCCTTGCTGGTCACCTCGAAATAGCCCGATGCGGTGGCGTCGTCGAGGCGGGCATCGATACGATCGGAGAGCGCGGCCTGGATGATGTCCTTACCCTCCGGGAAGATGCTCTTGGCAATCTCCGGCAGGCCTTTTTCCTTGCACTCGGCGCTCAGGCGGTCGGCGATGAAGTCCGACACCGCGCCGCCGATGACGCCGATCCGCTTGCCGCAGAGATTGTTCTCGCCCTGGAACTGCGAGACTTTGTCGGCGGTCGTAGACGCAACGATGCCTGACTTGATGAACATCACGAAGTCGACCTGCTTCAGGCGCTCGTCGGTGGCGGCGAAGGTTTCCCACGCGACCTTGAAGCGGCCGGCGGCGAGGCCCGGCACCATCGAGGGGAAGGGAATGCGGGTGACTTCAAGCTCGGCGCCGAGCAGCTTGGCGGTTTCCTGGGCCAGCTCGATGTTGATGCCGACCTGCTTGCCGTTTTCGTCGATGAATTCGAACGGCGCGTATTCGAGGGTGTTGGCGATGATCAGCTTGCCGGTGTCCTTGACCTCGGCCGATTTCGGCAGTTCGGCGGCGGTCAGCGCGCCGGCAAAAGTCACCAGGGCGGTTGCAGCCGTTGCGGCCAACGTTGCGCCGCGCAGAAGCGAAAAATGATGCACTTTGTTCCTCCTCATGATGCTGAGATGGCCGGCGGCGGCTGCCCCTGGCTTCGTCCCCGTGACCGCCCTCCCCTCGATGGAGCGTGCTTCTTGCCGTCGGCGTTCACGTCAGAACCAATTCTGATATTGAAATGTATTTTTATGGCCGCTGAATTGTCAAGCGAGCAGCACTGGCCCTGTCACAGAAATCGCGGCGGCAGAACGGGCACTCGATATCGCTTCGTGCTTCACCCGCCACGATCAGAACCGAAGCGAACGCAGCCCGACCGTGCGGTCGATGATCAGGATCGCGGCAAAGGTCATGAAGATGCTGAGCGAGGCGATGGCCGCTGCGGTCGGATCGAAGTTGAAGCGCAGGTAGTCGAACAGTTCGAGCGGCAGCGTGTTCTTGCCGAGCGACTTCAGCAAAAGCGAAATGTTGAAGATGTCGAAGGAGATGACGAAGGCAAACAGGCAGCCGGTGATGATGCCAGGCTTGATCGCCGGCAGCGTCACGCGCCGGAAGGTCATCCAGCCGCCGGCACCGAGGCTGCGCGCCGCCTCTTCCTGCGAACGGTCGAAGTTGAACAGCGCCGACGACACGTTGAGGAAGACATAGGGGAAGGTGACGACGATGTGGCCGATCTGGATGGCGATCGAATAGTCGGTGCCGATCCGGATTTCGTAGAAATAGAACAGCAGCGCGATCGCCGTCAGAATCTCCGGCACCAGCAGCGGTGCGGTCATGATCAAGCGGATGTAGTCGCGGGCAATCGTTGCGTGGCGGGCAACGTAGATCGCCGCCAGTGTGCCGATCACGCCATTGACGACCGTCGATGTCGCGGCGATCTGGATCGAGTAGAGCGTGGCATCGAGGAAGCGCTTGTTGGAAAACAGCGCCTCGAACCAGCGCAGCGAAAAGCCCTCGAGCGGGAACGCCAGGAACTCGCCCGAGTTGAACGACAACAGCACGACCAGCACGATCGGGAACATCAGGAAGATGTAGATCGCCGTGACCAGCGCGGTGAACAGGCGGTCCCAGATGGTCTTTTCGACGCCGTTCGACGAACCTGTCATGGCAGTCTCCGCATCGCGCGCGCCGTGAGCCTGAGATAGAGCCCGACGAAGATGACCGCCACCGCCGCCATGATGATGGCCAGTGCCGCCCCCGCCGGCCAGCGGAAGTTGTCGACAAGGTATTGCACCACCAGCACCGACATGGTGCGGCCGCCGGTGCCGCCAAGCATGGCGGGCGTGACATAGGCGCTGATCGACAGCACGAACACCAGGATCGTGCCGGCCTGGATGCCGGGCATGCTGAGCGGCAACGTCACCTTCCAGAAGGTGCGCATGCGCGAGGCGCCGAGCGAGCGCGACGCCATGGCAAGGTCGGGACTGATCGCCTGCAAATTGCCGAGCAAAGGCAGGATGATGAAGGGCAGGAACACATGCGTCAGCGCGATGGTGACGCCGAGCGAATTGTTCATCAGCTGCAGCGGGAAGTCGATCAGGCCGGCCGCCTTGAGCGCCTGGTTGGCGACGCCGTTGTTGGACAGGATGATCATCCAGGCAAAGGTCCTGACGACCAGCCCGACCAGCAGCGGCGACAGCACGAAGATGTAGAGCAGGCTGGTCCAGCGCGAGCGCGACTTGGCGAGGTGATAGGCGACCGGATAGCCCAGCAGCAGCGAAATGACGGTGACGGTCGCGCCGATCAGCAAGGTGCGTCCGAGGATGCCCCAGATGTAGAAATCACCGAGCGCCGTCGTGTAATGCGCCAGCGTGAAGCCGTCGCCATAGACGGCGCGGGTCGATGCCTCGCGCAGGCTCATGGTGATGATCGTCAGGTATGGCAGCGCGAAGAAACCGATCAGCAGCACCAGCGCCGGCACCACCATCCAGGCAGCACTGCCACGGTTGCCCCGGCTGTCCACGCGAGGTGCCGCCTCGACCGCGCTCATGATGCGAGGACCCAGCTGTCGCGTGCGGCAAAACGCAAGGCGACCTGCTCGCCAATGTCGAGCGGGTTGCGGCCATTGACGTCGACGATCATGCGGTCGCCGCTGGTGAGCCTGACGGCCAGCTGGTTGGCACTGCCCTGATAGACCGAGTTGATCACCGATCCGGCGAGCACGTTGTCATTGTCACCCGTCTCCCCTGTCCCTTGCCTGCGGGTGTCGATGTTTTCCGGCCGGATCATGATCTTGACCTCAGCCCCCTTGGCGAGCCCCGCCGGGCCCGTCGTGCCGATGCTGCCGCATGGCGTGTCGACCTTGTAGCTGTCCGGGCCAAGCGCCTCGGCGATCTTGCCCGCAATGGTGTTCGACCGGCCGATGAAGCCGGCAACCGATTGCGACGCCGGCCGCTCATAGATGTCGCGCGGCGAGCCGAACTGCGAGATCGCGCCGGCGCTCATCACGACGATCTTGTCCGACATCACCATCGCCTCGGCCTGGTCGTGGGTGACATAGATGCTGGTGATGCCGACGCGCTGCTGCAGGTCACGAATGAAGAAGCGCATCTCGTCGCGCAAGGTGGCGTCGAGATTGGCCAGCGGCTCGTCGAGCAAAAGCACCGACGGCTCGATGACCAGCGCGCGGGCAAGCGCCACGCGCTGCTGCTGGCCGCCGGAAAGCTCGCGCGGATAGCGCTTGTCGTAGCCTTCGAGGCGCACCATCGCGAGCACGTCGGCAATGCGCCGTTGGCGGTCGGGCAAGGAGACCTTGCGCACCTCGAGCCCGAAGCTCAGATTCTCGGCCACCGTCATGTGCGGAAAAAGCGCGTAGGACTGGAACACCATGCCGATGTCGCGCTGCTCCGGCAAGGCGCGTGTCACGTCGCGGTTGCCAAACAGGATGCGGCCATCGTCGGGCCGCTCGAAGCCGGCGATGCAGCGCAGCGTCGTTGTCTTGCCGCAGCCGCTGGGGCCGAGCAGCGAGACAAACTCGCCCTGGGCGATCGGGATCGATATGTCCTTCAGGATGTGCAGGTTTCCATACCGCTTGTTGATACGGTCGATGGTCAGTGCGGTCATCCGGCGTCCTCGCGGGGTTCTCGGCCGGGAGGTGGGGGCATCCCTCCCGGCCATTACGTCGATGCGATGGCGGGGTGGCTTTACGCCATCTCCCGGTTCCAGCGGTCGGCAATGTCTGCCGCCTTGTCGACGTAGCTGTCCCAGTCGTAGCTCTTAATCTCGGCCATGCGCGGGCCGACGATCGGCGTGCGCGCCTTCATCGCGTCGTCGACGGAAGACTCGCTGTTGCTCGGAGAGGTGTAGAAGGCCTTGGCCATGTCCTGCTGGACCTTGGCGTCGAGGATGTAGTTCAGATAGGCGTGCGCGGCGTCCTTCTCGGCCCCGGTCGCGACCAGGTTGAACGACTGCTCGAAGGCGAGCACCCCTTCCTTGGGGGCGACGATGGCCACCGGTGCCCCCTTGTCCTGCAGCGTCATGATCTCGGTCCAGTCGACCGGCGCGATGATGGCGTCGCCGCGGATCAGTGCCGTTGCCACCTCGCCGCTCCATGAAGCCTGCGTGAAGGGCAGCAGTTCCTTGATCTTGGCAAACGCAGTGTCGAAATCGTCCGGGCCGCTGCCGAACAACTCGGCGACCAGGCGTAGGAAGAGGACCGCACCGGTGTTGCCGATCTGGTAGAGCCCGGTCTTGCCCTTGAACTCGGGATTGTCCCAGAGGTCGTGCCAGGAGGTGGGCGCGGTCTTCACCAGGTCGGTGCGGTAAGCGAGTCCGATCGGTGAGACGATGGCGCGGATTCCTTTGGCGTCCTTGTTGACGAATTGCGGGAAGGTCTTTGCCGCATTCGGCACCTTGGCGAGGTCGAAAGGCTCGAAGAAGCCCTCGGCACGCAGCACGGCGGCGATGTTTTCGTTGCCCATGAAGATGCTGTAGGGCGACCGACCGCCGCCGGCGCGGATCTTGGCGACGAAATCCTTGCCGAGCCCGACGTCGAGCTGCGGCTGGATGCCTGTTGCGGCCGTGAGGCCGGGCAAGAGCTTCTCTTCCCAGAATTTGGCCCATAGCCCGCCATAGGTCGGAACGACCAGTGGCGATTGCGCCGCGGCAAGCCGTGGCAGGGTCATCGAGGCAATAGCCGTCGTCATACCGACGGCGAATTCACGCCTGGTCAGCTTCATCGGAAATTATCTCCCATGTTCCCACTGAAGTTCTTATGGTGGCTTGCGTCGCGGGTCGAAAGCGCAGCCCTGTTGGATCGAAGGCTTGCATTTTTGGATCAGGCGGTCAACAATTTAGATATTGTAATATTGAAATAATAAGAAGCGGCCAACGAGGGAGAGCATAAGGGCATGGAGGACGCCAAGCAGGCAGTCCAGGCGACCAAGAGCCTGGCACATCAGATCGCGACGTCGCTGCAGCAGGAGATCGTGCAGGGCACGCTCAGCGTCGAGGCGCGGCTGCCGTCCGAAGCCGAAATCGCGCAGCGCTTCGGCGTCTCACAGCCGACAGTGCGCGAAGCGCTCAAGATTCTCGCGGCGAAGAAGCTGGTGCGTTCGAAGCGCGGCCCCAATGGCGGCGTCTTCGTCAATGCGCCTTCGCTCACCGCCGCCAGCCAGATGCTGCAGGAGATGACCACATGGTTCGTCGGGCTCGGCGTCTTCGGGCTCAACGAGATCGTCGAGGCGCGGTTGTTGCTCGGCCGCACCTGCGTCCAGCTCGCCGCCGAACGCGCCACTAAGGAAGATCTCGAAACGATCGAGGCGACGCTGGAGGCGTTCGAGCGTGACGACATTTCCGACGAGGAATTTTGCCGCCTCGACGTCGCCTTCCACCACGCCATTGCCCAGGCCACCGGCAACAACGAGCTGCGTTTCATCATGCTGGTCGTCAACGACTCGCTGATTCCGGCAACCAACATGATCTCCTTCCGCTTCCGCGAACGCGGCCGCGTCGTCTCGCTGCACGCCGATATCCTGGAAGCGCTGCGCGCCCGCGACGCCTCGGCTGCCACGGCGGCCTTCGAGGAGCTCATTGCCTATCAGTCCAGCGTCTACGAAAAGGCGCTGTCGGCGCGCCAGGGTGACGGCGCCCAGCGGCAGGAAGCCTGATGGGACAGCTCGTGGCGCCGGGGCAGAAGCTGGTCGAACAACAGCTTGCCGACGGGCGCCGCGTCTACAGCAGTTCGATCCCCCTGCCAGACGAGCTGCCTGATATTCTGGTGCGGCTTGCCAGATGGGCGAAGGAGCAGCCTGACAAGGTGCTGTTGTCAGAGCCGCGGGAAGGCGCCAGGCGGTCGATCAGCTATGGCGAGGCACTTGCACGCGCCCGTGCCCTGCGGCAGGTGCTGACGGGCCGCTACGGCCTGCGCAAGGGCGATTGCGTGGCGACATTGGCTCCGGCCGGCATCGATGCGCTGGTGCTCAAGCTCGCTTGCCTGTCCGGCGGCTTCGTCCATGCGGCGCTGCCTCCCTTTCCTTTCCGCGATGGCGTTGAAACCGAAGCGACAAGCTCGTTTCTCGAAAACGCCAGGCCCCGGCTGATCGTGGCGCCGTCAGGCCATCCGGCCATCCAGGGCATGGACGCCGTTTCGCTCAACGACCTTGCAGTCGATGGCAGCGACATGGCCACGCCCGGAGTGGACGAGTCCGTGTCGCCGGATGACTGGGCCGCGATCTTCTTCACCTCCGGCAGCACGGGTGCGCCCAAGGGCGTGCCGATCACGCGAGGCATGGTTTCGTCCAACCAGGCCGCCATCGCAGCGATGTGGCCGTTCGTCGTGGAAACGCCGCCCGTGCTCGTCGACTGGCTGCCATGGCACCACGTCTTCGGCGGCCTCGACAACATCTTCAAGGTGATCTGGAACGGCGGCGCGATGCATGTCGACGCCGCACCTGGCCCCGCGACGATCGAGGCAACGGCAAAGCTGATGGCCGATGTCTGCCCGACCATGCACATCGCCGTTCCGCTCGGGCTGAGGCTCCTGCTCGACCGGCTGGAAAACGACGATGCCGGCGCTCTTGCCCTGACGCGGAATCTGCGCGCCATCTTCTTTGCCGGCGCAGGTATCGATGCCGATTTGTGGCGCCGTCTCGCCGCCTTTCGCGACAGCCATGGCGATTTCCAGGTTCTCTCAGGTTATGGCGCGACCGAAGCGGCTTCGACGATCACGCTGTCGCCGGCGCCGCTCGAGCGTCCGGGTGAGCTTGGCCACCCCCTGCCCGGTCACAGCGTGGCGCTTGTCGACATCGACGGCCGCAGTGAGCTGCGCGTCTCTGGTCCCAACATCGCACCCTGCTATCTGATCGAGGGCCGACGAATTGACCTGCCGATGGACGAGCATGGCTTCTATCGCAGCGGCGACGCCGCCGTTCTGCGCCTGCGCTCGGACGGTGTTGCCGTGTTCGGCTTCGATGGCCGTCTCGCCGAGGATTTCAAGCTGTCGAGCGGGGTCAAGGTGCGCACCGGGCCGCTGCGCGCCGGCCTTCTGGCGCAATGTGCGCCGCTTGCCGACGACATCGTCATTTCGGGCGAGAACCGTGACCGCCTCGTGGCGCTGGTGTTTCCCTCGCCGGCGGGCAAGGCTCGTCCCAACGAACTCAGCGCGCGCATTGCCGCCTGGAACGCCGCCAATCCCTCGGGGTCGACCGCGATAGCCCGTTTCGATCTCGCAACTGCGCCGGCCGATCGCAGCAAGGGCGAGCAGTCGGACAAAGGCCAAATCGTCCAGTCGCGCTATCTGCGCAACCACGCCGACCTGTTCGAGGCGCTTCAGGCAGGTGGCGGTCAGGCACCCGTGGGCGCCTGACGCCTTGAAAGCCTAGTCCAGATCGCGGAACGGCTTTTCGCGGATGTCGAGGAATTCCTTCAGTGAATGCTCCTTGAGCAGCCGCATCCAGTAGCGACCCTCTTCCGAGGCATGCAGGATCGCGGTGGTTTCGCGATTGTAAGTCCAGGAGCTCTCGAGACCGGCCGTCTGCTGCTGGTGGTTGAGCGCTGCCTTGGCGAACTTGATCGCGGCACCCGGCATGCGCGCACATTTGCGCGCCAGCTTTTCGGCTTCCACCCTCAATTGGTCACGCGGGACGGCCTTGTTGACCAGATGGATGCGCGCGGCCTCGCGGCCGTCGATCAGGTCGCCTGTGTACATCAGGTGGCGGGCATGGATCATCGGCACCGTCCAGGGCAGCATCAGCGTCGGTGGCGCCGAGACATGGCGAACTTCGGGCTCACCCAGCATCGCGTCGTCGGCGGCGACCGTCATGTCGCAGCACATCATCAGTTCCAGCCCGCCGGCTAGACAATAGCCGTTGACGGCGGCAATGATCGGGATCGGCGCCTCGCGAATGAGCTTCATGCGGCGCATGTTGGCGCCGATGTCCTCGCGCCAGGCTTCCGCATCCATCTCGAAGTCCTCGCCGCCGAGGTCGAAGCCGGCGGTGAAGGCGCGCCCGGCGCCGGTGATGATGACGGCGCGGATCTCGGGATCCTTGACCGCCCGGGCGATCGCCGCCTCGAGCGCGTCGCCGAGCTCCTGGTTCATGGCGTTCATCTTGTCGGGGCGGTTGAGCGTCAGGGTGACGAACGCATCCTCGGCGTCCTTCTCCCAGATAACGACGTCAGTGCTCATGGTCTCCCCTCCCCTCAGGCGATTTCGATGACGACGCGGCCGCGGACCAGGCCGGCGACGATGCGTTTGGCGAGGTCAGGCAGTTCGCTCATCTTGTGGGTCTCGGTCATTGCCGCAAGCTTGGTGCGGTCGAGATGGTCGGCCAGCGTGCGCCAGGCGCGCTCCCGCTTCGCCTGCGGCGCGAATACGGAATCGACACCGATCAGCGTCACGCTGCGCAGGATGTGCGGCATCACGGTGCCGGGCAGGTCGTGTCCGCCGGCCAGCCCACAGGCCGCGACAGCGCCGCCATAAACAGTCTGCGCCAGCGCGTTGGCGAGCGTGGTCGAACCGACGCTGTCGACGGCACCGCTCCAGCGCTCCTTCTGCAGCGGCCTGACCTCACCGGCGAGTTCTGCCCGGTCGAGGAAGGCAGTTGCGCCCAGCGAGCGGAGATAGTCATGCGTCTCGGCCCGGCCGGTCGAGGCAACGACGGCATAACCCTTGGAGGACAACAGGCTGACGGCTGTCGAGCCGACGCCGCCGGCAGCACCCGTCACCAGCACCTCGCCCTTGCCGGGCTGGATCTTGCCCCAGTCTTCGAGCGCGTCGACGCACAGGGCCGCAGTGTAACCCGCGGTGCCGATTGCCATCGCCTGTTCCATGGTGAAGGCATCAGGCAGGCGGATCAGCCATTCCGGCTTCAGCCGCTGAAAGCGTGTGTACGCACCCCACTCCGTTTCCGACATGCCCCAGCCATTGGCCACGACCTTGTCGCCCGCCTTCCATGCCGGTGAGCGCGACTCGACGACAGTGCCGGCAATATCGATGCCTGCGACCATCGGCAGGCGGCGCGCGATACGGCCCTTGCCCGAAATGGCGAGGCCATCCTTGTAGTTGAGGCTTGAATAGGCGACCTCGACCAGCACGTCGTTGTCTGGCAGGTCGGCTTTGGTGATCTCGCGGAAGCCGGCGCGCGGCTTGCCGTCGACATCTTCAAGCATCAACGCCGTAAAAGTCTCGCTCATGAAAGTCTCCAGGAAGTCATGGGGTAATCTCCGGCTTAGCCGCGCTTGGCCTCGCGTTCGGCGCGCCGCGTCAGGCTGAGCGCATAGCTGTCGCGAACATAGGCGAGCAACTCCGACAGCACGGCGGTGGCATCGCTTGCGTCACGCGCCTCGATGGCGCCAGCAAGCTTTTCATGGAAATCGGCGACTGTGCTGCGCTCGCGCACATGCGAAACGATCATGTTGGTGATCGGCATGAACGCCTCGACCACCGTGTACATCATCAGGCTGAGCGGGCCGTTGCCCGCCGCCTGTACAACGGCGCGGTGGAAGCGCACGTCTGAGGCGCAAAAATCCTCGTCGCTGAGCAGCTTGGAACGCTGCAGCGTGATCTCGGCGCGCATCGCGGCAAGGTCGGCGTCGCTGCGTCGCTCGCAGGCAAGCCGGCAGCAGATTGCTTCCGTTTCCAGCCGCGCGCTTATGATCTCGTCGATGTCGAAGGCGCCGACGCCGACAAGCAATGTCGCGGCCCCCGTGATCGCCGATGACAGGCCCTCCGGATCGGGGCGGCTGACGAAGGTGCCACCGGTCGGCCCACGCTGCGAGCGTATCAGGTTCTGTGCCGCAAGCCGCTTCAGCGCCTCGCGCACCGTCGGGCGCGATATGCCGAAGCTCTTGGCGAGGTCTTCTTCGGTCGGCAGGCGTTCGTCGATCTGCAGGCGGCCGTCGAGAATGGCCGCGCGGATCTTGTCGGCGACCTGCCGGGCCACGCCAGTGCGAACCACGTCCTGATATTCGATCGGCATTCGCCCTCCGTCGGTGCTGCCTTGCGGCCGCCTCCGTTTCGATATGAAGATAAACAATATAGGTTTGACAAATATTGCAAGCGAAATAAGCTTGACCGAGACAGCGCCCGGATATGGCTTCCTCCGGGCCATCCAGGCGCCATGACACCCAAGAGCGATCAGGTTCTCTCCCTCCTCCAGGCACGGCTCGACAAGGCCGCCATCCTGGCAGGCGACGCCATCGATCCACGCTACAGCGACGATCTTGCCGGTGAGCGGGGCGCCCGGCCGGAGCTTGTGCTGCGGCCACGCGGCACCGACGAGGTCGCCGAGATCCTGAAGGTCTGCAACGACGCGCGCCTGCCGCTGGTCGTCCAGGGCGGCCGCACCGGACTGTCGGGCGGGGCGAGGGTGCTGGCAGGCGAGGCAGTGTTGTCGCTCGAGCGCATGACCACCTTGCGGGAGGTCGAGCCGACGGCCGGAACCATCGTTGCCGATGCAGGCGTGCCGCTGCAACTCGTGCAGGAAAAGGCCGACACTGCGGGCCTCGTCTTCGGCGTCGACATCGGCGCACGCGGCACCGCCACCATCGGCGGCAACATCGCCACCAATGCCGGCGGCATTCGCGTTCTGCGCTATGGCAGCTTCCGCGCCCAGGTGCTGGGGCTTGAGGCCGTGCTCGCCGATGGCAGTGTTCTGTCCTCGCTCAAGGGGCTCGCCAAGGACAATTCGGGCTACGACCTCGGCCAGCTTTTCATTGGCAGCGAAGGCACGCTCGGCGTCGTCACCCGCGCCTGCCTCAGGCTGCATCCCAGTCCCGTGACGCAGTCCGCGGCCTTCTGCTCCTTGCCGTCGCTGGGCGCGGCCTTCGGCCTGCTCACATTCCTGCGCGCCCGCCTCGGCAACCTGCTGTCAGGCTTCGAGGTCATCCTGGCGCCGCTGATGGGTGACATGGTCGCAGCGCTCGGCTTCACCGCGCCGGTCGCCCTGTCGACACCGGTCTACGTGCTCGCCGATATCCAGGGCATGAGCCCGGGAACCGACGAGGAGGCCTTCATCGAGACTTTGTCGCAGGCAATCGAGGACGGACTGGTCGAGGACGTCGTGGTCTCGCAGTCGGATCGCGAGTTTCATGCGCTGTGGACGCTGCGCGATGACGTCAATCGCTTCCTGTTCGCCGAAGATGCGATGCTCAGCCTCGATGTCAGCCTGCCGCTGCCTGAAATGGGCGCCTTCCTCGATATGGCGCGCGCGGCCCAGCGGCAGGTCGACCCGGCGGCGCGGGATTATGTCTTCGGCCATCTCGGCGACGGTAACCTGCATTACGTCGTGCGAACCGACAGGCCCGACCAGGTCGCCGGCGCGGTGTTCGATTGCGTCGCGAAAAGCGGCGGCTCGATCTCGGCAGAGCATGGCATCGGATTGGACAAGAAGGCCTATCTTCATCTGACGCGCGCGCCGGCCGAGCTCGCGGCGATGCGCCGCCTGAAGGCCGCGCTCGACCCCAACAACATTCTCAATCCGGGCCGCATCTTCGACATGCCCCCTGCCCTGCCCAACGTCTGAGTGCCGCAATGACAGCTGTGACTTCTCCTGAAAATGGCGCCCGCCCGGTCGACATGCCCTCGGCGCTCGACGAGCGCTACACGCTCGAACGCGGCCGCATCCTGGTTTCGGGCACGCAGGCGCTGGTGCGCCTGCCGATGGTCCAACGCCAGCGGGATCTGGCCGTCGGGCTCAACACTGCAGGTTACGTCTCGGGCTATCGCGGCTCTCCATTAGCCGGATTCGATCGCGAGATGGCCAGCGCCCGGAAACATCTCAAGGAAAGCCATATCGTCTTCCAGCCCGGTCTCAATGAGGACATGGCGGCGACCGCGGTGTGGGGCACGCAGCAGACCGGCATGTTCCCCGGCGCTCGCTACGACGGCGTCTTTTCCATGTGGTACGGCAAGGGCCCGGGCGTCGACCGCACCATGGATGTCATCCGCCACGCCAATGCCGTCGGCACCAGCAAGCATGGCGGCGTGCTGTTGCTCGTCGGCGACGACCATGGCGCGGTGTCGTCGACCCTGCCCCACCAGAGCGAGCACAACCTGATCTCGGCCATGGTGCCGCTTCTGTCGCCGGCCGGCATCAGTGAATATATCGACTACGGTCTGCTTGGCTGGGCCATGAGCCGCTATTCCGGTGCTTGGGTCGGCTTCAAATGCCAGACCGAGATCGTTGAGTGCTCGGCAACTGTCGACCTCGATCCGACCCGGCTGGAGATCGTCACGCCAGACATGCCTCTCCCCGCCGACGGCCTGTCGATGCGCTGGCCCGACGGACAGCAAGCGATGGAACGGCGGATCGAGACCAAGCTTGCCGCGGTGCTCGCCTTCGCCCGTGCCAATCGCCTCGACCGTCAGGTCTGGCCCTCCCCTGCTGCACGGCTCGGCATTGTCTCGACCGGCAAATCCTGGCTCGACCTCAAGGGTGCACTGGCACTGCTCGGCATCGACGAGAGCCGCGCCGCCGAGCTTGGCATCCGCCTTTACAAGGTTGGCATGGTCTGGCCGCTGGAGCCGGAGGGCCTGCGCGAATTTGCCGACGGGCTGGAGCAGATCCTCGTCGTCGAAGAAAAGCGTCCGGTCATCGAGGAGCAGATCAAGTCGCAGCTGTTCAACCAGCCGGGCGACCGCCGGCCGCAAGTCTTCGGCAAGACCGGGCCGGACGGCTCTCCACTCCTGCCCTCGATCGGCGAGATTGGCGCGCTCTCGGTGGCACGTGCCATCCTGCAATGGCTGGGCACTGATGACGCAGGCCTCGCGGCCCGCGCCGTACAGCTGTCAACGGTTGGAGCCCCCTCCCCTGCCGAACCGGGTCTGCTCAACCGCGAACCCTATTTCTGCTCAGGGTGCCCGCATTCGACATCGACGGTTCTGCCCAAGGGCAGCCGCGCCTCCACCGGTATCGGTTGCCACATGATGGTGATCGGCATGGAGCGCGACACCTCGACCTTCACCCAGATGGGTGGCGAAGGCGGCTCTTGGATCGGCCTTTCCCCCTTCACTGACGAGAAGCACATCTTCGTCAACATGGGCGACGGCACTTATTTCCATTCCGGTCTGCTGGCCATCCGCGCCGGCATCGCCGCCAAGGTCAACGCCACCTACAAGATCCTCTACAACGATGCGGTCGCCATGACCGGTGGCCAGCGCCATGACGGCGAATTGTCGGTGCCGTCGATCGTCGGCCAGGTGCTCGCCGAGGGTGCCAAGCGGGTCGTCGTCGTCTCCGAGAGGCCGCAATTGCTGGCCGGCCTGCTGCCGCGTGCGGTCGATGTGCGGCATCGCGACGAGCTCGACGAGGTACAGCGTGAGCTGCGCGACGTCGAAGGTGTCACCGTGCTGGTCTACGACCAGGTCTGCGCCGCCGAAAAGCGCCGCCGGCGCAAGCGTGGCACCTATGCCGTCTCGCCCAAGCGTGCCTTCATCAACGAACTGGTCTGCGAAGGCTGCGGTGATTGCTCGGCGGTCTCGAACTGCATCTCCATCGAGCCGCGCGAGACCGAGTTTGGCCGCAAGCGCGCCATCAACCAGTCGAGCTGCAACACCGACCTAAGCTGCACCAAGGGCTTTTGCCCGAGCTTTGTCACCGTCGAAGGCGGGCGCCTGCGCAAGCCGCGCGCCAAGGCTGCCGGCGGCGTCGACGCCGGCCTGGCCGAGCCCAGCCTGCCCAGGTTGGGCGATGCGCCCTACAGCCTGCTGCTTACTGGCATCGGCGGCACAGGCGTCATCACCGTCAGTGGCATCCTGTCACAGGCAGCCCATCTCGACGGCCTGTCACTGGTGACGCTCGACCAGACCGGCCTGGCACAGAAGAATGGTGCCGTCGTCTCGCACATTCGTCTGGCGCGACAGCCTGAGATGCTCAACGCAGCCCGCATCGGCCCTGGCGAGGCCGACCTGGTGCTCGGCTTCGATCTCGTGGTCGCTGCATCGCAGAATGCCGTCGCCACTTTCGGCAAGGGCCGTACCAGGGCCGTGGTCGACGACCACTTCGCCCCGACGGCGTCCTTCGTCAAGGACACGACGATCGACTTCCGAGAAAGCGCGACGCTGCGGCGGCTGCGCACTGCCGGCGGCGAGGACGCGCTCACCACGCTTCCCGCAATGAAGCTGGCAACCGCGCTGTTCGGCGATGCGATCGCCGCCAACATGTTCCTGCTCGGCCATGCCTGGCAGAAGGGCCTGGTGCCGATCGGGCGCGAAGCGATCGAGAAGGCGATCGACCTCAACGGCGCCGGCGTCGCCATGAACCGCGCTGCCTTTGCCTGGGGCCGGCGTTCCGTCGACGACATGGACTTCGTCAGCCGGCAGGCTGGGACGGCACCCGCTTCGGCGCCCGAAGCCAAGTCGCTTGATGAGATCGTCGCGCAGCGCGTCGTGTTCCTCACCGGGTATCAGGACGCGGGATATGCCGAGCGCTATCGGACGCTGGTCGACAAGGCGCGGCAAGCCGAGGCGAGAGTGGCTCCGGGGCAGGCTATGTTCGCGACGGCCGTTGCCAAGGCCGCATTCAAGCTGATGGCCTATAAGGACGAATACGAGGTAGCGCGGCTGCATCGCGATCCGGCCTTCCGGCAAAAGCTCGCCGAGCAGTTCGAAGGCGACTTCAAGCTCCAGTACAATCTCGCGCCGCCGATGCTGACCCGTACCGATCCGCGCACCGGCCATCCCGCCAAGATCGCCATCGGCAGCCGCTGGATCGAGCCGGCCTTTGCCGTGCTGGCTCGCCTCAAGAGCCTGCGTGGCACCCGCTTCGATCCATTCGGCCGCACCGCCGAGCGCAAGATGGAACGCAAACTGGCGGCGGACTACTTTACGCTGGTCGAGGCGCTTGCCGCCCGCCTGTCGGCTTCAAACCTGGCAATGGCGACAGAGATCGCCAGCCTGGCCGAGACCGTCCGCGGCTATGGCCACATCAAGCTGGCTGCCGTCGAGCGTTACGAAAAGCGTAAGCTCGAACTGCTCGCCGCATTTGATCAGGCCACGGCCGTAGGGCAGGCGGCCTGACGAGCCTGATCCCATCAACGGCCTGAATCGACCACGGCTGATCGATTCAGGAGTTTCATTGGACGGTGGGTTCGCCGCGCGCGATTCTGCCGTCCATGCACAAACCGAGCCCCATCCTGCACCTCCAGCGTCGTGATCCGAGCCGTAACATGGCGCGGTTCTATTGCCTGTCGGTTGAGCGTTCGCTGTTTGGCGACGCGGTGCTGGTGCGCGAATGGGGCCGCATAGGTACGCTGGGCCGGAGGCGTCTCGATCTCTTTGCCAACGTTGCCCAGGCGCAGGAGGCGATGCGCCGTTTGGTGGTGTCCAAGGTCAAGCGCGGCTACAGCTCCGTCGGTTGACAGCTGTCAACGACGATATGCCGGGACCGAAACGGTCCTCGACGGTCGCCGTTACGCCTCCGTCACAATGGTTAATTTCCGTTAACTATAAACAAGTTGACTCAACTCGCCCTCTCCAGCACCCTTGTTACGCTAATTGGTCGTAATTCGATGCGTCCAGCGTAACCGCCTCAGAAAACCGTTATCCACGCTCCGGCACGTTAAAATGTGCGAAGGCGTAACCCGGATTCGGATTCTGCAGCGAATCGGCGCATAAATCTTAACGAAGCCTGACGGTGCGTCGCTTACGCATGCGCTGGTGGGCGAGAGGGGACTAAAGACTTGGTTGGGGCAGTTCAAGCACGGGCGGAAAACGCGAGCGACGAGGCCGAGGTCATGGCGACTGATCGTGCCATTGCGCGGGACGCCGAGATGTTGTCGGCGCAATTGCAGGCAATGCGCGACCGGCTGTTTTCGCCGACCTCGAAGAAGGTCCTGCGCAAGTTTTCGAGCGGCGAAGCCGCACGTCTGATCGGTGTCACCGACGGCTATCTGCGCCAGCTCTCCATCGCAGGCGAAGGGCCGCAGCCCGAAACCGGGGCAGGGGGGCGACGCTACTACGCACTCGACGACATCAACGGGCTGCGCCGGCATCTGGCCGAGCAGAACCCCACCAAGGCGCGCCATTATCTGCCGCGCCGCGACACCGGGCGTGGCGAACACCTTCAGGTCATCGCTGTCAC